>Ga0207728_100004_pt1 | contig 33798 bp, 32 predicted proteins | sample LuqExpMetageno54_FD_187812 | JGI IMG/M metagenome (GOLD analysis project Ga0207728, IMG submission 187812) | Tropical forest soil microbial communities from Luquillo Experimental Forest, Puerto Rico - Sample 54 (SPAdes) | ecosystem: Environmental > Terrestrial > Soil > Tropical forest ...
GCATGACTTGAGGCTTTAGCCGAAGTCCTCGGCGCCGACAAATCCCCTAGGGTGGACGCATCCAGCAATGTTACCTTGTCTACGTTTGCAGCGTTAACCGGCATTCGATAATGCAAAAAATATCAGCTTATATCCTGACCTATAATGAGGCGGAAAAGATCGCCGCCGCCGTTTCCAGCGTGCTATGGGCCGACGAGGTGGTGGTAGTGGATTCGTTCAGCGTCGATCGCACCGCTGAGATCGCCACCTCGCTCGGCGCGCGTGTGGTCGAGGTGCCGTTCAATGGCTTCGGCGATCTGCGCAACCGTGCGATCGAAGTCTGCAAATGCGATTGGATCTTCAGCCTGGACGCCGATGAGCGCTGCACCGAGGCCCTGCGAGATGAGATTCTCGCCGTGATCGCCGGCACGCCCGCGCACGACGTCTATCGGGTGCCGCGCATGAGCTACATGATGGGACGTTGGATCCGCGGCTCCGGCTGGTATCCGAATTTCCGCCAGCCGCAGCTCTTCCGCAAAGGCGCGATGCGCTACGAACTCGATCCGGTGCATGAGGGCTTCGAGAATCTGAGTGGCAAGCGGCTCGGCACGCTCAAGAATACGGTCTGACAATTCCCGTTTCGCAATATGGAAGAGGTCATCAAGAAGATGAACCGCTACTCCTCCCTCGGCGTGCAAAAGCTTGCCGACAAGCGCGTCTCGATGGCGGGAGCACTCGGTCACGGCCTTTGGTCGTTCCTCAAGCACTACATCTTCAAACTTGGCTTCATTGACGGGTGGGCCGGCTTCGTCATCGCGTTCGGCAATTTCGAAGGGACTTTCTACCGCTACGCCAAGCGATACGAGCAGCAACAGGACTGGCAGCCGCCGAGAGGTCAACCGATTAGACGCAAACTCTGATCGCCTCGTCCGCGCGCAAACGCGGCAGCTAATTACGTTTTTGGTGCGCGTGTGCGCTCGACCATCGCGCTGGTCGAATGCCCGGGCACGATCTCAATCAGGATCACCTCGCCGCCAAGCGCCTCGACGACGTCGCGGCCGACGACCTGTTCGCGCGTATAGTCGCTACCCTTGATCAGCACGCTCGGCTTCACGCGCGCGATCAGGCTCTCCGGCGTATCCTCGTCGAACACGACGACCAGATCGACCGCTTCGAGCGCGGCCAACACCTCGGCGCGCGCCTGCACCGGCTGCACCGGGCGGCCGGCGCCTTTCAGGCACGTCACGGAGGCATCGCCGTTTAAACCCACCACCAACCGGTCGCAGGCCGCGCGTGCGCCGACCAATAATTTGATGTGGCCGGGGTGCAGCAGGTCGAAGCAGCCGTTGGTGAAGCCGATGCGCAGACTCTGCCGGCGCCATGAGGCCAGGTGCTCGTCGAGCAGCGCCCAATCGAAGACGATCTTTTCCTCGGGCGCGAGCGTCGCGGCCGGCAAGATGCGCGAGCGCAGCTCAGCGACCGACAGCGTCGCGGTCCCGCGCTTCCCGACCACCACCGCCGCGGCGGCGTTGGCCGCACGCATGGCCGATTCAAAATCGGCGCGCATGGCAAGCATCACCGCCAGCACCGCGACAACGGTATCGCCGGCGCCGGAAACGTCGCGCACGCGCACGGCGTAGGCTGGAATGTGAATGGCGGTGCCCTCGCCCACCAGGGTCATGCCAGCTTCGCTCCGCGTGACCAGCACCGCCTTGGTGCCAAGCGCACGGCCAAGATCCGCTGCCGCGGCGGCGATTTCATCCTCGGTCTGCGCCGGCCGGCGGGTCGCATCGGCAAGCTCCTGCCGGTTCGGCGTGATCAACGTCGCGCCTTTATAGATGCTGTAGTCCCGGCCTTTCGGATCGACCACGACCGGCTTGCCCAGTTCGTGGGCCTTATCGATGACCGCGCGGATCACGCGCGGCGTCAAGGCGCCCTTGGCGTAATCGGACAGCACCACCGCACCAGCGCGCGGCATCGCCTTGACCACGTGGCCGATCAGCGCATCTTCGCTCGCCGCATCGATCGGCTGCGCCATCTCCCAATCGGCACGCAAGAGATGCGTCGAATGATGCTCCGACACGAAACGGACCTTGCGCGTGGTCAGGCGTCCGGCATCGACGACGAGATGAAATTCAATCAACGGGTTGGCGGAAAGCGCCTGGGTGAGCGCAGTGCCGGCCTCGTCGCTACCGACGACGCCGACGAAGATGCAGCGCGTGCCGAGCGCGACCAGGTTGCGCGCGACGTTGCCGGCGCCGCCAATCATCGTTTCGGTGCGCTTGGCCGCGATCACCGGCGTGGGCGCCTCCGGCGAGATGCGTGATACCTCGCCGTAAACGAATTCGTCGAGCATCAGGTCGCCTACGCAGAGCACCGTCTGCACGGCAAGGTCGGTGAGATGCTTATCGAAGTCGAACATAAGTTCAGCGATACCGATCGGCGCGATCGAGATAGTCGGTGACGTAACGGCCGACGGCCGTCTCAAGCGGCGTGAAGCCGCTGTTATATCCCGCACGGCGCAGATTATCGATGCTGCCCTGCGTGAAATATTGGTACTGACCGCGAATCGCTTCCGGCATATCGACATATTCGATGTTGGCCGGCCGCCCCATCGCCTTGAACATAGCACCGATCATGTCGCGGAAGCTTTCCGCCTTGCCCGTACCAATATTGAAGATGCCGCTCGCCGAGGTGGCGTCGAGCAGCCAGCGCATCACCGCCACGGCGTCGTCCACATAGATGAAGTCGCGCCGCTGGTCGCCGTCCGCGATGCCGTCGCGATGCGATTTGAACAGTCGCACTGGCTTGCCGGCCTTCGCCTCATCGAACACCTTCGACAGCACGCTCGCCATGTGGCCCTTGTGATATTCGTTCGGGCCGTAGACGTTGAAGAATTTCAAGCCAGCCCAATGTGGCGGCAAGTTCTGCCCTTTCGCGTAGCGGTCGGCCACGGCGAGATCGAACAGATGCTTGCTCCAGCCGTAGAGATTCATCGGGCGCAGCTTGCGCAGAGCCCCCAGCGACCAGTCGTCGCTGAAGCCTGCGCTACCGTCGCCATAGGTCGCGGCGGACGAGGCATAGATAAACGGCGTGCGCGTCGTCGTGCACCAGTCGAGCAAGTGCAGCGACAAGCGAAAATTGTTTTCCATCACCAGGTCGCCGTTGGTAGCGGTTGTGTCGGAGATAGCGCCCATGTGGATGACGGCGTCGAGCTTGCGGCCGTGCAGCCATTTCATCAACTCGGCGGGCGGCACCAGATCGGCCACTTGGCGCTTGGCCAAGTTACGCCACTTGGTATCGTCCTTTCCGAGTAGGTCGTTGACAACGACGTCGCTTGAGCCCGCCTCGTTGAGGCTGGCCACCAAATTCGACCCGATGAACCCGGCGCCGCCGGTAACCAAGAGCATGCCTTACCTCGCCGTCCGGCTTTCCTTTGCCTTAGTCCGCCTGCCGGCGCAATGCGGCGCAATAAAGCCGGTAAATCCGCGCTGGACAGCCCTCGTCCGCAAAGGTTAACGGCACGCCGGCCGGCCCGAATCCGGTAGATTGGGGACGTCGCGACAACTTATGAGCCAGGCCTTGCAGGAAGCGCCGGTCGTCATCGTCCCCTATGCCTGGATCGGCGATTTCGTGCGCTGCCATTCAGTGGTAAAGCTGCTACGCGCACAGGTGCTCGAGCGGCCAGTCGATATCGTCAGCAGCACGTTGTGTTCACCGCTCGCCGACTACATGCCGGGCGTGCGCAAAGCGATCGTTGCGGATCTGCCGCGCCGCCGGCTTGGCATCGCGCACCAGCACCAGCTTGTCGCGCAATTGCGTGCAGGCGGTTACGTGCAAGCCCTCATCATGTCGCGCAAGTGGAAGGCGGCGCTAGCGCCATGGCTTGCCGGCATTCCGCTGCGCACCGGTTTCGCCGGCGAATTGCGCTTCTGGCTTATCAACGACTTGCGCCGCGGCGAAAATCAGCTGCCGCGTATGATCGACCGAATGGGGACGCTGGCCTTGCCGAAGAACGCGAACCTGCCGGCCGAATGGCCGCTGCCTGAACTGAAGGTACCGGCAGAACAAATGACTCGTTGGCGCGAACAGCGCAGACTCGCTGACGACAAGCGCCCGATCGTGACGCTTTCGCCCGGCGCGGTCGGTGCCGGCAAGGCCTGGCCGGTCGATCACTACGGCGAATTGGCGCGTGTTCTGGTGAAAGACGGCGCGTCGGTCTGGGTCTTGGGCGGGCCGAGCGAAACGGCGCTCGCCCAGAAGATTGCCGCTGCGGCCGGCAAGGGCGTGCGCGATCTCACCAGCAACGATTTGCGGAACGCGATCCTCGCCCTCGCCTCTGCCGACGCCGCGGTCACCAATGATTCCGGACTGATGCATGTCTCCGCCGCGATCGGCACGCCAACGATCGCGATCTTCGGGCCGACCAGCCCCTGGCATTGGCAGCCGCTCAATCCGATCGCCGCGATTCTCGAGCCGCCCGGCGATGAGGCGGCGCGAAACCGCGTACGGACAGAGGGCAACGATGCGGTCAGCCATCGTCGCACCGCCGACGTTGCGGTCGAGACTGTTGTGGCGAGCGTACGCGACGTGCTCCGGAAACCCCGCTAACTCAAATCCACGGATCTCTGTTTAACGTCTGAGACGCACGAAACCTGACGCACCGCCCATTCTATGCTATTAAATTAGAGACTTTGGAAGCACGCATGGCCAGACCCAAGCCAGCCGATATGAGCAATGACCGCGCACAGGCGACAATCGAGTCCGCGCTGCGTACGCTCGACGCGGAAGGCGGCGGCATCGACGCGCTCGCCGCAGCGTTGCGCGACGGGCTTGGCGCGAGCTTCGCCGCGGCGGTCGATTTGATTCGGGCTGCGCAGGGCCGCGTGATCGTCACCGGCATGGGCAAGTCCGGCCATGTCGGCCGCAAGATCGCCTCCACCTTTGCCTCGACTGGAACTTCAGCTTTCTTCGTGCATCCAGGTGAAGCGAGCCATGGCGATCTCGGCATGATCGCCAACAACGACGTGATCATCGCACTATCATGGTCAGGCGAGACGGTGGAGCTCAAAAATCTTACCGATTACTCGCGCCGTTTCCGCATCGGGCTGATCGCGATGACGGCCAATCCCGAGTCGACGCTGGCTAAAAACGCGGACGTGGTGCTGGCATTGCCGCAAGCGCGCGAGGCCTGTCCGCACAACATGGCGCCGACCACTTCCTCGCTGATGCAGCTTGCGCTCGGCGATGCGCTGGCAATCGCTCTCCTGGAAAGCCGCGGCTTCACTGCCGTGGATTTCGGCCTGCTGCACCCCGGCGGTAAGCTGGGTGCACAACTCAAGACGGTGGCAGAGTTCATGCACGCCAGCGACACAGTCCCACTGACGCCGCTCGGCACGCGCATGTCGGACGCAATCATTGTGATGACGACCAAAGGATTCGGCTGCGTCGGCATCACCGACCCGCGCGGGCTTCTGGTCGGAATCATCACTGACGGCGACCTGCGCCGCCACATGCGCAACGACCTGCTCGATCAGCGCGTCGACGACGTGATGACGCGTTCGCCGAAGACGGTGCGGCCCGATCAATTGATCAGCGAAACACTGGAGCTGCTCAATTCGACCAAGGTGACCGCGGTGTTCGCGGTTGAGGGTGGCAAACCGGTCGGCATTATCCACATTCACGATCTGCTGCGCGCCGGCGCGGCCTAGCGCGTCGTCTTCCCGACCGCATCAACCACCTCTCCGACTGACGGCGGTGCATCCTCAGCGCCGAGCACCGCCATCGGCCCGTAGCCGATCGGGCCGGTGAGACTGGGATTGCTGCCGACGAATATCGCAACCAGCGGTACGCCGAGCGCGGCGGCGAGATGCAAAAGCCCGGTATCAACGCCGACAACGAACCGCGCCCCGGCGAGCAGGCGGGCAACCACGTCGAGCGGCGCCTGGTCTGGCACGCGCGCCCTCGGCAAGGCGGCGGCGATACGGTCACTGCGTTCGCGCTCGTCCGGTGTTCCCCACGGCAGAACGAGATCGAAATTTTCCCGGGCGAGCGCGCGGCCGAGCGCAATCCAATGCTTTTCCGGCCATTGCTTCTCTGGCCGCGCGGTGGCATGCAGCAGCACCGCAAAGCCGCCATCCGGCTTGGCCAGGCGCGCGCGCGTTAGACCGAAATCGGGCGCGCCCTGAGGCGAATAGCCGAGCGAGAGGCCGCTGAGGATGCGATTGCGCTCCACCGCGTGCAGCTCGCGGCTGACGCGATGCCGAACATCATAGAACAGCGAGGCCAAGGGCTCTCGAATGCTCGACGAATCGTAGCCGTGCCGGCGGCCATGCGCGAGCCGCGCGAAAACGCCAGAACGCAGAAGACCCTGGCTATCAACGATGAGGTCGTAGCGATGCGCACGGATGTCGCGCAGGCTGTCGGCAATCTCGCCGAGCGTTGCCGGGACGTAGAGCGACTTGCGCCACCGCCGCCAGGCAACTGGAATGACCTTGTTGACCGCCGGATGCAGGGCAACCAGCGGCGCGAAGGCCTCCTCCACCAACCAGGTGAACACCGCATCGGGCCGCGCTTTGCGCGCCTCGGTCAGCGCGGGCATGTGATGCACGACATCCCCGAGGGACGAGGTCTTGATGAAGAGAATCTCGGCCATTGTGCTTCCGTCGGCGGTCATATACCGAGCATTAAACATGACCGCCATAACGATCGCCCGGGGCGCGGCCTAAGCACTCTTTCACGCCCGATCAGGTAAGATTCGACGAAATTTAGAGGGGCTCGATTCATGACGATCCTGGTCACTGGCGGCGCCGGCTACATCGGCAGCCACATGGTGCATGAGCTCACTGACGTCGGTGAGCCAGTGGTCGTACTCGACAACCTGTCAACCGGATTCCGTTTTCTGCTGCCCAACAAAGTGCCATTCGTCACTGGCTCGTCGGGCGACCGGGAGCTGGTAGAACAGACGATCGCCCGGCATGGAGCCACTGCGATCATACATTTCGCCGCATCGATCGTGGTGCCGGATTCGGTGCGCGATCCGCTCGGCTACTACGCCAACAACACGATGAACACCTGCAACCTGCTCGATGCCGCCATCAAGGCGGGTGTGCAGGAATTCATCTTTTCATCAACAGCGGCCGTCTATGGCAATGCCGAGCAAGTGCCGGTGCACGAGACGGCGCCGACAGCACCAATCTCGCCCTACGGCACGTCGAAGCTGATGTCGGAGATCATGCTGCACGACGCCGGCAGGGCGCATGGTCTCCGCTTCGTGGTGCTACGCTATTTCAACGTCGCCGGCGCCGATCCGAAGCTGCGCACCGGCCAATCGACACCGAACGCGACTCATCTGATTAAGGTCGCGTGCGAAGCCGCACTCGGCAAGCGCGCCAAGCTGCAGCTGTTCGGCACCGATTATCCGACGGAGGACGGTACCTGCATCCGCGACTACATCCACGTCAGCGATCTCGCGCGCGCCCACCTGGCGGCGCTCACTTATCTGCGCCGCGGCGGCGCTAGCGCGACGTTCAATTGCGGCTACGGCCGCGGCTATTCGGTGCTGCAGGTGATCGATGCGGTGCGGCGCGTTTGCCGACACGATTTCCCGGTCGAGGTCAGCGGTCGCCGTCCAGGCGACGCAGTATCACTGGTCGCCGATGTGCTGCGCATTCGCTCGACGCTCGATTGGCGACCGCAGTTCGAGGACCTTGACATGATCGTTTCGCACGCGCTCGCCTGGGAACGGCGCTTGCCGGGCAGGAAAGAAAGCGTCTTCACCTGACGATTAAGCGGAAGCTATTCTTAGCCCGTTTTTGGCTTGAAAATTCCGCCGTCAGCAGGCAAGGAAACCCGCAACTTTCGTGCATTTAACCATAAGTGAGCCCGACAGAGGGCGGATGAACGAGCAGACTTTACCATCAGCCGGTGACACGCCTTACGGCGCTGCGTCCCTGATCCGACGCCTGTTGGCCGAGCAAGGTGTGGTGCATTGGCGGCGCTATGCGGTTGCCTTCGCCCTGATGGCTATTTCTGCCGGCTGCACCGCGCTGAGCGCCTATCTCATCGGCAATGTCATAAATGAGGCCTACGTCAATCGCAGCCTGCCCGGCATACTGATACTCGGCGGCGTCACGGTCGTGCTGTTCACGACCAAGGGACTCGCCACCTACGGCCACAGCGTGATGCTGTCGCAGATCGGCAACCGCATCGTCGCCGACAATCAGCGCAAAGTATTCGACAAGCTGCTCAATGAAGGATTGGGCTTCTTCTCCGACCGACATTCGACCGAGTTCATCGCGCGGCTGAGCGCGGGCGCCGCCGCGGCGACGCAGGTCATCAACCTGCTAGTTACCTCGATCGGTCGCGACCTACTGTCGCTAGTCGGCCTGGTGACGGTTATGGTGGTGCAAGATCCGTACATGTCGCTTTTCGCATTTGTGGTGGCGCCGCCGGCCTTTTTCCTGCTGCGCAAGCTGGTCCGCCGTATCTATTCGATTGCGCGCAGCCAGTTCCAAGGCGGCACTCGCATCATCGAGACGCTGCAGGAAACCTTGCAGGGGATCCGCATCGTAAAGGCATTCACGCTCGAAGAAATCATGCGCGAGCGCTTCAACCGCAATGTCGCCGCGGTCGAACACGAAGCAAACAAGATGGCGCGCGTGTCCAACCGCGCCAGCCCGTTGATGGAGACACTGGGCGGCTGCGCAATCGCCATGGCGATCATGTACGGCGGCTATCGGGTGATCGAAACCGGCGCGACGCCGGGCCAATTCTTCTCCTTCATCGCCGCCTTCCTTTTGGCTTACGAGCCGGCCAAGCGGCTCGCCCGCCTCAATATCGAGCTCAACAGCGGGCTAGTCGGCGTGCGCATCCTGTTCGAAGTGCTCGATGCGCCGCCGAGCGAGCCGGCAGACGACAACAAGCCAGCGCTGCATATCAAGAGCTCGCTCCTGGAGTTCAACGACGTCTACTTCGCCTACCGCAGCGACGAGAGGGTGCTGCGCGGCATATCGTTCGTCGCCGAGCCCGGAAAGCTCACCGCGCTGGTCGGCCCGTCCGGCGGCGGCAAGACTACCGTGTTCAATCTGCTCCTGCGCTTTTACGAGGCCGAGCGCGGCAAGATCGTCATTGACGGCCAGGACATCCGGCAGGTGTCGCGCCGCTCATTGCGTCACCAGATCGCCTATGTCGGGCAGGACGTGTTCCTGTTCCGCGGTACCGTTCGTGAGAACATCGCCTTCGGCAAGCCGGACGCAAGCGAGGATGAGATCTTCGCCGCGGCCAAGGCGGCCTATGCGCACGATTTTATTCTCTCCTTCCCGCGCGGCTACGACACGCCGGTCGGCGAGCATGGCCTGCAATTGTCAGGCGGCCAACGCCAACGCGTTGCCATCGCCCGCGCATTGATCAAGAACGCGCCTATCATCCTGCTCGATGAAGCGACCGCTGCGCTTGATTCCGAATCCGAGCTGCAGGTGCGCGAGGCCATGGAGCACCTCTGCCAGGGCCGCACCACGCTGGCGGTCGCGCACCGGCTGCACACGATCTCGCACGCCGACCGCATCTTCGTGATCGAGGAAGGCCAGGCGGTCGAATCCGGTCGTCACGACGAATTGCTGCTAAAAAACGGCCGCTACGCCTCGTTCTACCGGCTTCAGCTCAAGGACCAGGAAGCGCCGACGCCGATCGCGGCACTAGCCATCTAATCGCCGCGTTTTCCCACCTTGTTCCGTGACGGATAATGCGATACCGGAAGGCCGCCCAGCCGAAAGTTTGTATTGAGAAGGCTTCCTGATGAACACGGAATATGTCATTACGCCGCCACCACAGGCGGCCATCTCAGTCGCCGGCACGAACAAGAAATTCCCCGTGCGCCGCATCTGGTGCGTCGGCCGCAACTACATAGAGCACATCCGCGAGATGGGGCAGGACGAACGGCTGCCGCCGTTCTATTTCGCCAAGCCCGCCGACGCGATCGTGCCGGACGGCGGTACCGTGCCTTATCCGTCGCTGACCAAGGACATGCACCACGAGGTCGAATTGGTGGTCGCGCTCAAGAGCGGTGGCCGCAACATTCCCGTATCCAAGGCCAATGACTGCATCTACGGCTACGCCGTCGGCATCGACCTTACCCGACGTGACCTGCAAATTGCCTCTCGCGACCTCAAGCGGCCGTGGGAGATCGGCAAGGCCTTCGATCATTCGGCACCCTGCGGCGCGCTAGTGGAGGCGAGCAAGATCGGTCATCCGACCAAGGGCAAGATCATGCTCCGGTGCAACGGCAAGCTCCGCCAGGACGGCGATCTCAATCAGCTGATCTGGAACGTGTCGGAGATCATCTCCAACCTGTCGGAGATGGTCGAGCTCGCCCCGGGCGACATCATCATGACCGGCACGCCCTCGGGCGTCGCTGCGACTGTCGCTGGCGACAAGCTGGAGTGCGAGATCGAAGGCGTCGGCAAGCTGACCGTCACAATCGGCCCGCCGCTGAAGTAGTTATAGGCCAAGATAAGCCTGCCGCACGCGATCGTCGGAGAGAAGCGCTGCGCCACTGCCTGACAGCATGACGCGACCGTTCTCCAGAACGTAGGCGCGGCTCGCAAGTTTGAGCGATACCGCGACGTTCTGCTCGACCAGCACGCAGGTTAGCCCCTCGCGGTTGAGGTCGCGCACGGTGGCGAGCACGCTTTGGACCGCAGTCGGCGCAAGGCCGAGCGAGGGCTCGTCGAACATCACCAAATCGGGCGCGCCCATCAGGCAACGGCCGATGGCGAGCATCTGCTGTTCGCCGCCCGACAACGTACCAGCAAGCTGATGGCTGCGCTCCGACAGGTTCGGGAACATCGCATAGACGCGCTCGAGATTGTGCGCCCGCGTCGCGTGCGCGCGCGGCAGCATGGCGCCCATTTCGAGGTTCTCGGCGACTGACAGCGAGGGGAAAACCTGGCGTCCTTCAGCGACCTGCCCGATACCGAGATCGCAGACCTTGTGGCTCGGCCAGCCAGCGATGTCGATGTCTCGAAACAGGATGCGGCCGCGCGCCGGCTTCATCATGCCGGCGATGGTGTGTATCAACGAGGTCTTGCCGGCACCGTTGGCACCGACGATGACGACGATTGTACCCTGCTCGATTTCAAGCGATACGTCATCCAGCGCCTGCGCGTCGCCGTAAAAAACGTCGAGGTGTTCGACCTTCAGCATCAGCTGAGTGCCTCCGCGCCGAGATAAGAGTCGATGACCGCGGGATTGCGCACTATGTCGGCCGGAATTCCCTGCGCGATCGCCGCTCCGTGATGCAGCACCAGGATGCGCGAGGCGAGCGCCATCACCGCGCGCATCACGTGCTCGATCAGTAGGATGGTCAGGCCGGTTTCGCGGTTGAGCTCGCGTAAGATAGCGACCATGCGGTCGGTCTCGGTCGGCCGCAACCCGGCCATCACCTCATCGAGCAGCAACAGTTTCGGATCGCTGGCGAGCGAGCGCGCAACCTCCAGCCGCTTGCGGTCAGGCAGCGTCAACGTGGACGCGCGGCGGTCGCGCTTATCGTAGAGATCGAGCCGGCGTAGAACCTCGTGCGCGTGCGCGCGAGCCGAGTCCACGTGTCGACGATGCAGCAGCGCGCCGACGATCACATTATCTTCGACGCTGAGCGCTGGAAACGGCCGCACAATCTGGAAGGTACGGCCGATGCCGCGCCGGCAGATCTGGTCGGCTGGCAGGCCATCGATGCGTTCGCCGGCAAAGATGATAGTGCCGCCGTCAGGCGGCAACATACCAGCGATCAAGTTGAACAGCGTGGTCTTGCCGGCGCCGTTCGGGCCGATCACGGCGAAGATGCCACCTTCCGACACTTCGAAGCCGACGTGGTCAACCGCAACCAAACCGCGGAAGCGCTTGCTCACTCCGTAAAGAGACAACAGCGCGCTCATTGGCTTTTCTCCGCGAGCCCGATGCGTCGCGACAGCCAGGGCCAGATGCCTTCCGGCAGCGCGGTGACCACCAAGAGCAGGCAGATGCCATAGAACACCTGCTTGGCGCCGGGCAGATCGATGCCGAGCGCGGCGAGCGCGGCGGTGAGCGTTTCCGCAAGCCCCGTCAGCACGAAGGCGCCGAGGATCGGCCCGAACAGGGTGCCTACGCCGCCGACGATCGGCCCGAGGATGATCTCGATCGAGCGCAGAATATGGAAAACCTGCTCGGGAAACAGGTTGTTGTAATAGAAGGCATACATCACGCCGGCGAAAGACGTCATGGCGGCGGAGATCACCACCGCGATCATCTTGTAGTGGAAGGTGTCAATACCCGTCGAACGCGCGACTTCCTCGTCCTCGCGGATCGCCCGCCAGAAATAACCGACGCGGCTTTGCAGCAGCGCGCGACAGATGAGGAAGGCGAGCGCGGTCGCGGCGAGCAGGATGTAATAGAACATCACCGGGTGTCCGCGCAGGCGCCAGAGGTCGTTGTGTGTGAATTGCGAGACCGGAAGGAACAAGCCGCCGGAGCCGCCAGTCCAGCTCAAGTGATCGAAGCCGAGGCGGGCGAATTCGGCAAACGCGATGGTGAGGATGGCGAAATAGACGCCGGCGACGCGGAAACGGAAGGCAAGAAATCCGATGAAGGCGCCGATCAGTGCCGCGGCCGGCACGGCCGCCGCAAGGCCGATCCAAGGGCCGATGCCGAAGTGGACGAACAGTGCGGCCGCAGTGTAGGCGCCCAAGCCCACATAGAGCGTGTGGCCGAGTGACAGCTGCCCGGCAAAGCCCATCATGATGTTCCAGGCCTGCCCGATATAGGCGAAGTACAGGATCAGGATCAGCACGGTGAGCAGGTAATCGCTGGCGAAAAGAGGCGCGGCGGTCAAAGCCGCCAGCAGCGCGGCGAGCAAGGCCAAGCCGCGGCCAGGCACGCCGGCGATTAGACGCACGATCATGCTGCCCTCTTGCCCATGATGCCCTCCGGGCGGAGCAGCAGCACCAGCACCAGAATGGCGAAAGCGAACATGCTCTTGGCTGACGGCGTGAACAGGAGGCCGGCCATCGCTTCAGTCAACCCAATCAACACGCCGCCGAGCAGCGCGCCGGGCATCGAGCCGAGTCCGCCGGTGATGACGATCACGAAAGCGAGCAAGGTATATGCGGGTCCCAGCGCGGGCGTCACGTCGACAATCAACAACAGCATCACGCCGGCAGCACCGACGCAGGCCGCACCGAGCCCGAAGGTCAGGGCGTAGAACTGTTTGACATCGAGGCCAACTACCAACGCGCCGGTATAGTTGTCGGCGCATGCGCGGATCGCGGTGCCGTGCCGCGTGTAGCGGAAGAAGGCAAACAGCGCCGCCGACACGACGATGGCTGCTATGGCCGCATAAAGTTTGGTGGCGTCGATGATCAGCGGCCCAACCTGAAAGCTATCGAAGGCATAGGACACCTGCACCGATTTGACGTCCGGCCCGAACGCGATCAGCAGCCCGTTGACTATGATGATCCCGACCGCGACCAGCAACAAGAACTGCATATAGTCGGGCCGCGTGATGAACGGATTGATCAGGCGCACCTGCACCACGTAGCCGAAAACAAACATTACCGAGGCGATCGGCACCAGCATGACGAGCGGATCGAGATGGAAAGCGGTGAACAGCGTGATGGCGATGTACATCGCAAGCGTCATCATTTCGCCGTGCGCGAAATTCACCACGCGCACCACGCCAAAGATTACCGACAGGCCTAACGCCATCAGCCCATACACCAGGCCGGTCAGGACCCCGCCGACGGCGACGTTGAGATAAATATCGGCGGGCACGGCCTGATCCCGGGTTTTTTCAATTCGCAAAACGCGGATGGCCGGGACAAGCCCGGCCATGACGACGACGAACCGCAATTGTTCGGCAACAAATCATGCGCGCTTGTTGTAGGGCATCAGCGGCCATTCCGGCTTGCCGTTGGAAGCGGCCCCCGGCGCCACGGTGATGAGCTTGCCGTTGCGGTTCTGGATGCCGCCGCCAAGGATTTTGTCGTTCTGCCCTTTGGCGTCGAACTGGATCCCGGGACCGATGCTGGAATTGTCGGTGATGTTGGTCGCGCGGATTGCGTCGGCCAGCGCCTGCGGGTTGCTGGAGCCGGCGCGCTTGTAGGCGTCGGCGGCGATCAGCAGTGCCTCGAAGGTGTAGACGTGGTTGGTGTTGAGATTGACGCCGGGATGCACCTTGGCGAGCGCTGCATCGAGCGCCTTCGACAGTTTCTTGTTCGGGTCGTACCAGGGCGCGAAGCTGAGCGGTCCGTCCGAGAATTTGCCGAGCGTCTTGAGATATTGGTCCTCGTACCAGCCGGGGCCCATGCTCAGGATCATCACAGGCGTCCAGCGTTGCTTGATCAATTCGCGCGTGAGCAGGATGGCGTCGTTGAGGCGGCTGACCACAAGGAGCGCTTCGGCGCCAGTCGCCTTGGCCCTGGAGACTTCAACCGACAGATCGCGCGCGGTCGGATCGTAGGAGATGGTGTCGAGAATCGTGTAGGGCATGTCGAACTTGGGCAGAATGCCCGGGATCGCCTTCTGCATGGCGACGCCGAAGGTGTCGTTCTCCGCGAGGAACACCACCGATTTCGGCGCGGCGCCGACGGCTGCAAAAATCTCTTTCTGGTCGATGAAGGCGTCGCGCAGGATCATCGGCGCGGTCGGGAAATTGCGGAAAACGAACTTGTAGCCCTGCTCCGTAATCGGCGGCGCCGCGGCGATATTGATGACGAAGGGAATTCCCTTCTGCTCGGCCACCTGCGCAATCGCGCTGCTCTGACCGGAATCGAAAGCACCGACCAGAAGCTGGGCGCCCTCGCCGATCAACTGCTCGGCGCGGGAGCGCGCCACGTCGACGTTCGATTCGGTATCGGCGTTGATGAACTGCAGCGACGGCAGGCCGAGGTCCTTCAGCACGCCCGTGGCGATGTCCACGCCGCGCTGGCAGTCCTGGCCGATACCGGCCTGGTAGCCCGAACGCGGCAACAACACCCCGACTTTGAGGGCTGCGCCCTGCGCGCGCCCGACGTTGAACGGCGCAATGCCGGCGGCAAGGAGGGCGCTGGCGAACCCGGTGTTGAAACGGCGGCGCGTTTGGTATGTTTGCTTATTTCTTGGCATAACGATTCTCCCGGAATCCGGCCGTGTTGACCGGATCATGCGGTTTCGCCCGGCCTCTTACAAGGTCGCTCGAATCCTACTCAGCCGGCGAACAATCGCTCGATCTCGCCGCGATGCGCGGCCAGTTATTGTTTCACTCCGCCTTTGCGCACGAGTTCGCTCATCGCCTTGTCGCGCTTCCAAGCCTCGGCTGGCATCACCGGCGTGCCGTCAGCAAACTCCGGTTTTGATGTCGCCGGGCAGAGCCTCGGCGCCGTCCGCTTCAAGGCGCCTCGCCTCGGCGAACCGGAGGCATAGGACGATATTCAGTAGCAGGAATAAAATCTCCAGCCGGCGAAACGCGTGCTGCAATTTATCCCCAGGGTTATCAACCGGCCGCTCTTCGTGCTTGCACCAGAGCCATAACCACGTACCCTCGCACGCAGGTTATCGATCTTCGGCTCACGCTGAACACCGATAGCCGCCATGGCCGGAGCGGGCATGGAACGTGGGTGCTGCTTGCAGTATTCGTGGTCCGTGTTTGCCGGTCCCGGCTCTCAGTAACTGGTGTACCGCTGCGCTGGCCTCGGTCAGTGCGCGGGAAATGGATCCGAGAGTTGGTGATGGGCGGACGACGGTCCGCCCATCATGGCTTTTGAGCGGACCTCTGCTCTGCAGAAACCAGCGCTACCAGAGATCATCGACATTCAGGCGTCCCGGGATCAGTTTCTGCTGCACGCAATACTTGATGAGCAGCTCTAGGCAGGCGCGGTTCTTCTCCTTGCCGAACGGCACCATCTCGATGTCGCCCTGCCGGCCGGCCGCCGCCTTGCCGGCTTCCAGCAACCGATAGAATTCCCCGACCGCCTGCGGCTTGGTCCGGGCGAATTCCTCGGTCACTACGACCATGTGATTGACCGGCACCAAGCGGTGCTGGCCGTACCAGACGCGGCCGGCAGTTTCCGGATCGTCTATCACGCTGCGCAGGTTCGGATTCTTTGGTAGCTCAGCGCCATAGATCGCCGCATCGAGCTCGCCGTCGATCAGCATCTGAGTCATTTCCTGATCGGGGCGCGCGCGGGTGATGCCGGGCGGCTCCTTGGCCTCGGTCACGTGGCCGTCTTCGAAGGTAACCCAGTTTGTACGTGAAAAATCGACCCAGTAGTCGTTCTCCAAGATGCCGCGGATCCAGGCGCCGGTCGTCTGGCTGTAGGAGCGCACTCCTATGCGGGCGCGCGCCAAATCGGGCAACTCGAGCTTTCCCCGCGCGGCGCTGTAGATCAGCGTGCCGTGCTGGAAGCGCGCCAGCATCGTCGCCGGCAGAAGTCGCAACCCTTTGTTGTGGACCTTCGCCTGGAAATAAGTGACCAGCGCCATTTCGCTTGCGTCGAAAGCGTGCTCGCGCACCATAGGCTTGAATGCCTTATGCATCGGCTTCACGTCGATGAATTCGAGCTTCAGCGACGGCGAGGTGATGGTGCCGCGCTTGAGCGGCAGCGTATGCGGATAATCGCCAATGGCTATGCGGAGGATGTCAGTCATAAAGGGTGACTTTCTTATCGCGACCTGCAGAACGCTTAAATCTGCTCGCGCAGCCACAAGTGTTTCTTGTCGTTGTTGCTGCGTACATGTCAAACCATACTAGTTGCGATTTTTCCAAGGTCGAGCAGAACCGGACATTTGACCAGCACGACACGAGTTTTCATTATGTCCAAAATGTTCAGAGGCTTGACCACGGTGCTCGCCCTCGCGGGCATGGCGTTTCTCGCGCAGACATCGCGCGCTGCCGATTATCCCACGCGCAACATCACGCTCGTCGTGCCTTACCCGCCTGGTGGCGGTGTCGATGCCATGGCACGCGTCGTGGCGCAGAAGCTTTCCGACGTGTTCCATCAGACTGTAATCGTCGACAATCGCGCTGGTGCCGGCGGGACCACCGGCACGCGCATGGTCGCGCGCGCGACGCCGGACGGCTATACCCTTTTGCTCGGCCACACTGGGACCATCTCAATCAATCCCAGCCTCTATGAGAGACTCGGCATGGATCCGCGCAAGGATTTCGCACCAATCGGGCTTATCGCCTCCATGCCGGTCGCCCTGCTCGCCCATCCTTCCTTGCCCGCGAAAACGGTCGCAGACGTGATCGCCCTCGCAAAGAAGGATCCCGGCAAACTCAATGTCGGCTCTTCGGCGGTCGGTACCGGCAGCTATATGTGTGCTGAACTTTTCAAAGCGGAAGCCGGCGTTGACGTATCGATCATCCCTTACAAGGGAACGGCGCCAGTGATGAATGACCTGCTCGGCGGCCATGTGCCGGTTGCCTTCGGTGTGCTGCCGCCGGCGCTGGGCAATCTTCAGGCCGGCACGCTGCGCGCCATTGCAGTCACGAGCAAGAAACGCTTTTCCCTTCTCCCGGATGTTCCCACTTTCGACGAGTCCGGGATGTCCGGTTTCGAAGCGGTCCTGCATTATGGGCTGCTGGCGCCGCATGGGACGCCGCCTGACATCATCGAGAAGCTGAACATCGAACTCCGTAAGCTCGCCAACGATCCGGAGGTGCAGAAGCGGATCCACCTCGAGGGCGGCGATCCGCTCACTTCGACACCTGCAGAGTACGCCGCCGACATTGATCAAGAAGAGAAGAAATGGAGCGGTTTGGTGCATAAGTTGAATCTGAAGGTGGAATAGCGCAGTTCTTTTGATTGAAATTGTATGGCGCGCTACAAGAACGGCTACCGCCGAAACCGGCTCGCCAGAGCAGTTGAGCAATCGCTAACGTCAAGGATGCAAGTCTCATGGCCGAGCAAAAAACCGGGCTCGTTGTCACCGCCCACCCAGGCGATTTCGTCTGGCGCGCCGGCGGCGCCATCGCGCTGCACGCGAAGATGGGCTACCGCGTGAAGATCGTTTGCCTGTCCTATGGCGAGCGCGGCGAAAGCCAATTTGCCTGGAAGGAGCCGGGCGCGACGCTGGACAAGGTAAAGGCCGGCCGGAAGGATGAGGCCGAGCGCGCCGCCGCCCTGCTCGGCGCGGAGATTGAGTTCTTCGATTGCGGCGACTATCCGCTCAAGCTCAACGACAGGCACTTCGACCGCATGGTCGACATCTACCGCGAACTCAACCCGAACTTCGTCCTCAGCCACGCGCTGCAGGACCCCTATAACTTCGACCATCCCAACGCCGCGCATTTCGCGCAGGAGACGCGCGTGGTGGCGCAGGCGATGGGACACAAGCCGGACGCCAAGTACAAATATTCGGCCCCGCCCCTGTTCCTGTTCGAGCCGCACCAGCCGGAGATGTGCAACTACAAGCCTAACCTTATCCTGAAGATCGACGAGGTGTGGGAGACGAAATACAAGGCGTTCCAGATTCTCGCCGCGCAGAAGCACTTGTGGGCCTATTATGAGCGCGTCGCGCTCAATCGCGGCATCCAGGGCTCGCGCAACACCGGCGTGCCGATGACCTACGGTGAGGCCTATCAGCGGCTGTTTCCGACGGTGGAATTCGAGTTAAAGTAATCTGTGAGGAAGCAATGAAGTCCGTCGTCGTCCGCAACATCGTACGTGCTGATCCGAACGCCATCGGCACCCTCGCCGGCGTCGGCGTCTCCACCGCGCACGAAGCGCTCGGGAGAAGCGGCCTGATGAAGCCTTACATGCGACCGATCTGGGCGGGCGCCTCGATCGGCGGGCCGGCGGTGACGGTGCTGGCGCAGCCAGGTGACAACTGGATGATCCACGTCGCGGTCGAGCAATGCCAGAAGGGCGACGTGCTGGTGGTCGGCTGCACCGCCGACAACACCGACGGCATGTTCGGCGAATTGCTGGCGACCGCGCTGGTCGCGCGTGGGGTGGTCGGCCTGGTGATCGACGCCGGCTGCCGCGACGTGAAGGCGCTCAAGGAGATGGGTTTCCCGGTGTGGTCGAAGGCGATATCCGCCAAGGGCACGGTCAAATCGACGCTCGGCGCGGTGAACGTTCCGGTTGTGTGCGCGGGAGTGAACGTCGAACCAGGCGACCTGATCGTGGCCGACGACGATGGCGTGGTGGTCATCCCAAAAAAACTCGCGGTTGAGACCGCGCAAAAGGCGCAAAAACGCAAGGACGACGAAGACGGCAAGCGCCAGCGTCTCGCTGCGGGCGAGCTTTCCCTCGACATGTACAAGATGCGCGAGGGGCTGCAGAAGGCGGGGCTGATCTACGTCGATAACCCGGATGAGGCCTGACCGATGGAACGGTTGTTCCAGCCCGCGCGAGCCCATCCTGCTGGATCATGCCCCTCAAAACAACGAAACGGCGGGCCTAATCCTTCGACGCGCCAGAACAATTGACCCACTGCGACCCCGCGTGGCCTTATAGCGGCCGACCAACTAAGACCGAGCGAGCACGTCCCTTGCAGAGCGAACCTATTCACGACATCGCCCATCTCGGCCATGTCGAAATGCTGACCCCGAAATTCGAAGAGAGCCGCAAGTTCTTCATCGACGTCATGGGCATGACCCAGAGCGGCGAGAAAGGCGACAGCGTCTATTTGCGCGGCTGGGACGACTACGAGCGCTATTCACTAAAGCTCACGGCGTCCAATACTTCGGGGCTGGGGCACATGGCGTTTCGCACGCGCAGCCCACAGGCGCTGGAGCGGCGCGCGGGCGCGCTGAAAGGCTCGGGCTTCGACATCGGCTGGACCGACGGCGACCTCGGCCACGGCAAGAGCTTTATGTGCAAGGATCCCGACGGGCACAACGTCGAGGTCTATTACGAGACTGAATGGTACGACGCGCCCACCGACAAGAAGCCGGCGCTCAAGAACCAGGCGCAGCGCTATCCCGCACGCGGCTGCAATGTGCGCCGGCTCGACCATCTCAATTGCCTCGCAGTCGACATCAAGGCCAACCGGGAATTCTTCGAGACCTATCTCGGCTTCATGCTCACCGAGCAGATCGTCCTCGATGACGGCACCGAGGCCGGCATGTGGATGACCGCTACCAACAAGTCTTACGACTTCGCCTATACGCGCGACCACACCGGCACCAAAGGCCGCTTCCACCACGTCACTTATGCTCTCGACTCGCGCGAGGACGTGCTGCGCGCCGCCGACGTTTTCCTGGAGAACGGCGTGTTCATCGAGACCGGGCCGCACAAGCACGCGATCCAGCAGACCTTCTTCCTCTACGTTTACGAGCCGGGCGGCAACCGCGTGGAAGTCGCCTGCGCGGGCGCGCGGCTGGTGCTGGCGCCGGACTGGAATCCGATCACCTGGACCGAAACCGAGCGCAAGAAGGGCCAGGCCTGGGGCTTGCAGACGATCAAGTCGTTCCACACGCACGGCACGCCGCCGGTGCCAGGCGTCCCGGATTCGTGATTGCGATGAGCGGCGCGCTTGACAGCGATCGCGTGCTGGTGACGGCGCTGGCGAAAAGCGAGGACGAGGGCGCCCTGCTCGACGCCTCGTTCAACCGGGTCGACCGCAACGGTCGCTCGTTTGACAAGGCGGCTGCCTTCCTGCCCCGCCGCTCGACGACGAGGCACCCCTGACTCGCTCGATGCAATGAAGTGGTTACAATCCGTGTCACACCATGCCGTATGAGCCGCGCATCCTGGCAGCGGCGCAGCCGTGAAAACGATTTAGAATGCCAAACATGAGCCGCCGCAACACGCCGCGCGTTTCCTTCATCGGCTTCGGCGAGGCCGGACAGGCGATCGCCGCGGGCCTGCGTGAGAGCGGGCTCGAGCGCCTCGCGGCCTGGGACATTCTATTTCCGGTCGCCGAAGGCGCGCGCCTCAAGGCGGCAGGCGAGAAGATGGGCGTGCGGCTTGCCAACTCGGCGGCGGATGCGGTGGCCGAGACGGACCTGATCATCTCGGCGGTGACCGCGGCCTCGAGTGTCGAGGCGGCGCGTTCGGTCGAGCCGCACCTCAACGGCGCGCCCTATTATCTCGACATCAACTCGGTGTCGCCCGGCCGCAAGCAGGAGACCGAGAAGCTCTTAGGCGAACGGGCGCGCTACGTCGACGTGGCGGTTGTCGCGCCCATCTATCCGGCGCGTCACCAAACGCCGCTGTTAATCTCTGGACCGCACGCGCTGCCGATCTCGCCGCTACTCGACGAACTGGACATGAAGCTCACGGTGGTCGGCGACAAGACCGGCCAGGCGGCGGCGATCAAGATGATCCGCAGCGTGATGATCAAGGGCATCGAGGCACTGACGCTTGAATGCTTCCTCGCCGCCGTACGCGCCGGCGTGCTGGAGGAAGTGACGGCGTCGCTGAAGAACAACTATCCCGGGCTCGATTGGTCGAAGATGTCGGCCTACAACCTAGAGCGCATGGCGAGCCACGGCGAGCGACGCGCCGCCGAGATGGAAGAATCAGCGACGACCCTGCGTGAGCTCGGGCTCGATCCGCTGATGGTCGAATCCACGGTCAAGCGCCAGCGCGAGATGGGCGCGCTAGGCCAGCACGAGAAGGTGCGCGCAAGCCTCAAGTCCAGCCACGCTGCCATGCTCGATGCAATCAGCGCAGCCAAGAACAAGCGCTGAGCCAATCCGCTGCTCTCGCGTTCATCACCGCGATCTCTTTGATCGGCTCGGCCGTGCCCAGCGACGCGAAAGCTAGAAGAAGATGGTTGAAGACGCGCTGCCGCCGACCTCCATGATCACGTCGGGAGAAATCGGTGTGCGCGACGATGAAGTTCACTACAAGAGATCATGCTGTACGGCGGCGTCCGAGAGGGCCTGCCAGGCAAGGCGGCCAAGAAGGGCGGCTCGAAGAAAAACACGGGCCAGGGGACGCAGCAACAAGACGGGCCGCTGCCGAGGCAACGGTTCGTTCGTTTCTGCCGATCCGGCTTATTTCTTGCGCGGCGGAATCCGGATGAGCTCGGCGAGCTGCTCCTTAGTCAGCGGCTTGTCGAGAAACTTCAGGATCACCGCGTCGCGCACCGCGCCGTCGAGATCCTTGAACTCGTCGGTCTGCAAAGCCTCCTTCGGCTGGAACTTGTCCATCGACTCCTTCAGGAGGTCGACCGGCCGGTGGATCTTCTGCGAATACATCTCGACCGCCTTCGGGTCGGAATACATCCAGTCCACCGCCTCGCGGTACGCATCCATGAAACGCATGACCGCGTCGTGCTTGGTCTTTAGCGAATTGGCGTTGACGATCAGCAGGCGGACTGTTTGCCCGCGCAGCGACGGCACGTCGCTACCGCGCGCGACGATGCGGATCTTACCTTCCTTCATTTCCTGCAGGCCGAACGGAGGCGCTGCCCAGCCGACGTCGACCTGGCCGGACATAACCGCGGTCAACGTGGCGGGCGGGCCGCCGGTGGCGGTCGGTTTGCCCTTGGCGCCGAGCTCGCTCATGAAAGCGACGACGATGTTGTTCGAGCTCGAGCCGCTGGTCGAATAGGCGACGGTGGTCTCCGGCGTCCAGTCTTTGATGCTTTGAATTTTGGAATCAGACTTAACGTACCAATAAAGATCGCCGGTGCCGGTGAACATCGGCGCCAGGATGCGCACCGGCGCGCCTTTTGAGAAGGCGCGCATGACGGCGGCGGCACCGACGCCAGCGCCGAGGTCGGCCGAGCCGGCGATCACCGGCTGGATCGTTTCGCCGGCGCCTTGCGTGCCGGTCGCCTCAATCACCAAGCCATGTTTCTTGAAGATGCCGGCTTCCTGACCAAGCGTCGGCGCCTGATTTTCCCAGTTATTGATCTGGCCAATCGCAATCTTGAGCATATCCTCGGCGAAGGCCGGTTGACCCGCAAAGGCCAGCGGCAAGAGCAGGCCGAACGCGGTCGCCAACCGTTTGAGATTTTGCATGCGATATTCTCCCTGAAACCGTTCTTGTCGTTCGAACTCACTGCCCCCACGGCGAGACGCATTCAACACCGAGCGGGAGCCGCCCGGAAAGGCCAAAAAAGTCACCGCCGCTAGCGCTTGCGGGTCTGCCGCGCCTTGGCCACCGGTTTCGCTTTGCGGGAGCCGACGCTCACCCGCAATACCCAATAGTCCCAGGAGCGCGGTAGCGCCGTGGTAGTCCTGATGATCTCATCGGCGAGCCGTGTTTCGCCTGGTGAAAGCGCCGCGATCCTGCCGATCATCATCGCGCGCACCTGGAAATCGGCATTGCGGCAGGTCTGCACCGCCCGATAGACGCAATCCTGAACGCTCACTCCGACGACGGTGACACCATGTCGGCGCATCAGCACCATCGGATGCTGTCCGAGCCGACGCGCGAGCGAAGCGCCCTCCTCCGGCTTCACCACCAGCATGTTGGTGTCGCCAAATTCGTCCCGCTGGTCCCAGAAGGGCGGGCGGATGCCGCCAACAGCTCCGAGGTGGAAGACCGGCAGATAGTCGGTGCCGGTGGCGAGCAGTGGCATGAAGGCCGGCGAATGGTGATGGCAGACCGACATCACGTCCGGCCGCGCCTTGTAGATTTCGCCGTGGATCACACGCTCGGAATATTCCGACACGCCGGGATGGCGCACCGAGCGAGAATCGAGGTCATATTCGATGAGCCCTTCTACCATCACCATGTCGGGCGCGCTTGAGCGCGAAAGAAAATAACGCTGCGGATTGCCGGGATGGCGCATGCTGACATGGCCGAAAGTGTCGAGCACGCCCTCGTTGGCGGCGATGCGGTTGGCGAGCGCAAGCTCGGCTAGAGCCTCCTTGAGGGTGTTGACCACTTTTTCCTCGGATTTGTCGTTGGCGGGTCGGGCAACATTATAGGCTGGCGCATCGCTCCGGATAGACCCGGCGGCGCTTGACGTGTCGCCTACCGGGAAGGCTTCATGCGGCCGTGGCAGCACCCGCACAAATCATCGTCGATGCCGTAAGTCACATGTATCGCCCGCCACGCGGGCGCGCCGTGCTGGCGCTCGATCAAGTTTCGCTGCGGGTGGCCAACCGCGAATTCGTCGCTGTGCTGGGGCCGTCGGGCTGCGGCAAATCGACGTTGCTCTACCTGATCGGCGGCTTCCTGCCGGTCGAAACCGGTACTATCGTTGCCGACGGCAAGCGGATCACGGGACCCGGCCCCGACCGCGGCATCGTGTTCCAGCATTTCGCGCTGTTTCCGTGGAAGACCGTGCGGGGCAACATCCTCTATGGGCTGGAACGGCAGGGGATGCCGAAGGAGGAGCGCGAGAAGCGAGCGCAGGATTTTATCGATCTGGTCGGCCTGTGCGGGTTCGAGGACAGCTACCCCTCGCAGCTTTCCGGCGGCATGAGGCAGCGCACCGCCATTGCACGCACGCTCGCCTTCGACCCAAGCATCCTGTTGATGGACGAGCCGTTCGGCGCCCTCGACGCGCAGACGCGCGAGTTGATGCAGAGCGAGCTCCTGCGCATCTGGCAACGCACGCCGAAGACGGTGATCTTCGTCACCCATGACGTGCAAGAAGCCGTCTATCTCGCCGATCGCGTTGCGGTGATGTCGGCGCGGCCCGGACGCATCAAGACCATCGTCGACATCAGGTTCGACAAGAACGACCCGCATCTGCACAAGAGCAAGCCCTTCGTCGACAAGGTAGACGAGGTTTGGACCCTGGTTAAGGAGGAAGCCATCAAGGCGCAGGGGAAGCGCGCGCCATGAAGCAGCAAATCGTCACCCGCTACGTGCCGCTGCTGCTCTTGGCGATCGCCTGGGAGCTCGCTTCGCGGCTCGATCTGGTGTCGAGCACCGCGCTGCCGCCGCTCACCGACGTGATCCGCGCCTGGATCGATCTGATCAAAGACGGCGAGCTCATCACCAACGGACTTGCCTCGCTCTATCGCGCTGCAGCGGGGCTGACGCTAGCGATCGTCCTCGGTGCCGCGCTCGGCATCTTCATGGCTTGGTGGAAGCCGGTGAACGCGCTGTTCGCACCGATCGTGGAAATCTTCTATCCGCTGCCGAAGTCGGCGCTCATCCCGGTGACAGTGATCTGGCTCGGCTTCGGCGACGGCTCCAAGATCCTGCTGATCTTCCTCGGCTGCATGCTGCCGGTGACGCTCGGCGCTTATAATGGCGCGCGCGGCAGCGAACAGGCGCTGGTCTGGTCGGCGCGCAGCATGGGTGCGAACCAGCTGCGCATGATGTGGGACGTCGTGCTGCCGAGCGCGCTTCCGGAACTGCTCAACGGCATCCGCACGGCGCTGGCGCTGTCCTTCATCCTGCTGGTGTCGTCCGAGCTAATCGTGGCGCAGAAGGGCTTCGGCTACCTGATCGGCTTCCTCGGTGCCAACGGCAATTACGACGCAATGTATGCGGTGGTGGTGACCGTAGCGTTTCTGGGCTTTGCCGCCGATCGCGGCTATTTGCTGATCACCAAGCGGGCACTGGCATGGCGGGAATAAACCAGATCGCGTCGGGCGGCGCGTTGCCCGATGGGATACCCGAGAAGATTGCGCGCGCCGCCTATCACGTCTTCTGGGGCGCTGCCCGCGTGTCCTCTATCGCCGTGCTGCTCATCGCCTGGGAGTGGCTGGCGCGCAGCGGCACCTTCACGCCGTTCCAATTGCCAGCGTTCAGCCGGGTGCTTGACCGCATTTGGAGCGACGCGCTTTCCGGCGATCTCGCCCTCAACACCGGCCTCACGCTCTATCGGGCCATGGCTGGCTTCCTCATCGCCATGGTGGGCGGTATTGTGCTCGGCATGGCGATGTCGCGCCTGCGCCTTGCACGCTGGTTCTTCGATCCGATCATTTCGATCGGCTTTCCCATGCCGAAAATCGCCTTCCTGCCGGTGGTGATGCTGTGGCTCGGCGTCTACGATACCTCCAAGATCACTATGATCGTGTTCGACGTGATTTTCCCAGTGGTGGCGGCGACCGTGATCGCCATCCAGGGTGTTGAGCGCGAACTGCTCTGGTCGGCGCGCAACATGGGCGCCAACGAGCGGGAGATCCTCTGGCAGATCGTGCTGCCGGCAGCGCTGCCGCAGATCATGACCGGCCTGCAGGTGGCGCTGCCATTGTCGATGATCGTCGCGGTGGTGACTGAGATGCTGATGGGCGGCTACGGGCTAGGCGGTGCTATGATGACCGCCTCGCGCTTCGCAAATTCGACCGGTGTGTTCGCCGGCATCGTGGAAATCGCCGTCATCGGCTACGCCCTGGTCAAGGCGATGGCGCTGATCCGCCGGCGGCTGCTGATCTGGCACCAGGAAGCCAACGCGCCAGCCTGATCGTTGCTGGCCCCCCTGGGCGAACAAAATTCAAGCAAACGCTCCTAAGAAGGCGGCGCCCGCGACAGGACCCAGCGCGGCTTGCCAAAATCAGTTGGACACCCGACAATCTTTGCCGTTTTTTGCTGTGGAGCTCGCCGTTTCGGAAAGCGCAGGCCCAGCGGAATCGGGAGGATAAGATGCGCCTCATGAAATTCGCCCTGGCCAGCGCCTTGGCATTCGGCCTGTTCGGCGGCGTCGCCAATAGTGCGGAGCCGATCAAGATCCGCATGTCCTGGGTGGCCCCGGTCGCCAACTGGGCCTCGATAATACTGGAGAAGAAGGACCTCGCCCAGCACATGGGCAAGTCCTACACGCTTGAATCAGTGCGCTACCAGGGCACGCCACAGATGATCACGGCGATCGCCAATAACGAACTCGAGGTGTCCAACCTTGCCTACTCGTCGCTCGCCATCGCCATCGAGAACGCCGGCCTCGACGACATCCGCGTCATTGCCGACGAATTCCAGGACGGCACGCCAGGTTACTTCACCACGCAGTTCTATGTGCGCAAGGATTCCGGCATCAACAAGGTCGAGGACCTGAAAGGCAAAGTGGTCGCAAGCAACGGCGGCGGCAGCGCCGTCGACATCGCGTTGCGCGCGATGCTGAAGAAGCACGGGCTTGAGGAAAAACGCGACTACACAATGATCGAGGGCCCGCTGCCGGCGATGGCGGCGATGCTGTTCGACAAGAAAGCAGACCTAGTGCCGCTGGTGCAGCCTTTCGTGAACAATCCGAAGCTCCATGACGACGGCAAGGTCCTGTTCGGGCAGAGCGACGCACTCGGTGTCACGCAGATGATCGTGTGGACGGCACGCGAGTCGTTCATCGACAAGAACCGCGCGGCCATGGTCGATTTCATGGAGGACATGCTGCGTATCGTGCACTGGTATCTCGATCCGAAGAACCACGATGAAGCGGCGAAGATCGCTTCCGCGGTCACCAAGGTGCCACCGGAGCGGTTCGGCTGGCTCTTCACGAAGGCCGACAACTATCGCGACGCGAATCTGATGCCGAACCTCGACGCACTGCAGAAAAACGTCGATGCGACTCGCGAGCTGGGCTTCGTCAAAAAGCCGATCGACATCAGGAAATACACCGACTTGAGCCTGCTTCAGGACGCAGTGAAGCGTCTCAAATAGAGGCACCTTGTAGTATTTTTTTGACCCCACGGGGTCTATGGTGCCCTGACGCACTCGATCGTGCGCCACCAACAAGCTGTACAAGTCGCCCCGCCGCGCACTGATAAGGCGGTTTTCGTTTGGGCACTCTCAGATCCGCTTGAGCGGAATAGCACCGAGGAAGTCGCGCTTGCCGACGTCGACGCCGCAATGGCGCACGATGGCGTAGGCGGCGGTGAGATGGAAATAGAAATTCGGCAGCACGAAATGATCGAGATAATCGGCGCCCTTCATCTGGCCCTTGTTCTGCCCGCCGAGCGGAATGGTGACCTCGCGCTCGGTTGAGCCATCGATCGCCTTGGCGTCGAGCGTCTTGAGATAGGCGACGGTTTTGGCAATGCGATCCTTGAGCTGTTCCAGCGTGGTCTCGTTGTCATCGAATTTCGGCGGCTCCGCACTAGCGAGGCGGGCGGCGCCGTTCTTGGCCTGATCGCAGGCGGCCTGTACTTGGCGTGCGAGCGGGAACATGTCGGGTGCGAGGCGATAACTGCACAGGACAGCGGGATCGACCTTCTTCGCAGCGGCAAAGGCGATAACCTTGTCGAGCACGCCCGACAGCGCGTTGAGCCCGATCGCAAAGACCGGCAGGGAGGCTTGCGACATCGAAAACGCCATAGGGATTCCTTGTAACACGATAGCAACCAGGCCCGGCGGGCGCCGGCACGACGGACCTTGGCACGGCCTTGGGGCCGGTTCAACGGGATGACGCTCCGGCCCGACAAAGTTAGAATTGTTGGGAAGGACCGCGGAAGCGACAGTTCCGAAATGAAGTCGCTGGAATTGAGCGGCGCGCAGATCGGAATCAGTGTCCCGATCCGTTACAGCATCCGTTGATTTGGCCCGCAATGGCGTGTTTTTTTATGGTTAACCCCCCGCCCTTTGATCTCGCAGCGTACCGCGTCGACCGGAGCGACCTTGGGCCTTGGTCGCTTGCCGCTCCTTAGGAAGGCGGCGCGATACCTAGATTGCGGCGAGCTCGGTCTTGCCGTCGACATTGGCGTGAAAGTCGCGGCCGTTGCCGCTGGCCACGACGTAGCCGGCGCGGATGGTAAAGTCGCCGAAGCGTTCGCCCTTTCGCCGGCCCGCGGCGTAAGCCGCGAAGATCGGGTCGAGTGCGGCGACGATGCCGTCGTGGTCGAGGTCTTCGGCATAGAGCTTGTTCATACGCGAGCCGTTGAAGGCAGCGCCGAGATAGAGGTTGTAGTGGGCCGGGCTTTTTCCGACCAAGCCGATCTCGGCGAGATAGGGACGCGCGCAGCCGTTGGGGCAGCCTGTCATGCGGATCACGATGTCATCGGACGAAAGCCCGCGCGCAGCAAGCCGCGCCTCGAGCGCATCGAGAAGCTTGGGCAGGTAACGCTCGCTTTCGGCGAGCGCGAGCCCGCAGGTCGGCAGCGCGACGCAGGCCATTGAGTTGCGGCGCAGGCCTGACCAGGGCGCCAGCAGGCCGGCTGCCTTGGTAAGCGAATGAATCTCCGAACGCTTCTCGGCCGGAATATTAGCAATGATTAGATTCTGGTTGGGGGTGATACGGAAATCGCCCCTATGCTCCTCCGCGATCTTTCGCAGCGCCGCCATCTGCTCGCCGCGCAGGCGACCGTTCTGCACGAACAGCGTGAGATGGCTGTTGCCGTCGGCGCTGTCGTTCCAGCCATAGCGGTCGCCGGTAGAAGTGAAAGTGAACGGCTGGGCCGGCGCGAGCTTGACGTTGGCGCGGCGCTCGACCTCGGCGCGGAAAGCATTCAGCCCGTGGTCCTCGATGGTGTATTTGAGCCGCGCGTGCTTACGGTTTTTCCGATCGCCCCAGTCGCGCTGCACGGTGACCACCGCTTCGGCGATCGCCAGCACGTCCTTGGTTTCGCAGAAACCTATGACATCGGCGATGCGTGGATAAGTGTCGCGCTCGCCGTGGGTCATGCCCATGCCGCCACCGACGGCCACGTTCCAGCCCTTGATCTCTTCGTCGTCGAGGATCGCGATGAAGCCGAGATCGTGGGCCAACACGTCGACGTCGTTCGACGGCGGCACCGCCACCACGATCTTAAACTTACGCGGCAGGTAGGTCTTGCCGTAGATCGGTTCGGTAACTTCCTCCTCACCTCCGGCGATGCGCTGGCCTTCGAGCCAGATCTCGCGATAGGCCGGGGTGCGTGGCAAGAGATGGTCGGAGATGACGCGCGCTAGATCCTGCGCGGCGGCATGCGCGCGCGACTGATTCGGATTGGGATTGCACATTACGTTGCGATTGATGTCGCCGCAGGCCGCGATCGAGTTTAGCAGCACCGAGTCGATCGCCTTGATCGTCGCACGCAGGTTCGACTTGATGACTCCGTGCAGCTGCACCGTCTGGCGCGTGGTCATCCGCATAGTGCCGTTGCCGTAGATGCGCGCGAGCTGGTCAAGCATGAGCCACTGCTGCGACGTGACCACGCCGCCTGGGATGCGCACCCGGATCATGAAGGCGAAAGCCTTCTCCATCTTCTTGCGCGTGCGCTCGGGCCGTAGGTCGCGGTCGTCCTGCAGATACATGCCGTGGAATTTGACGAGCTGCTGGTCATCCTCGACGATGGCGCCGGTGATTTCGTCGCGCAGGCCCGCGCTGAGCGTGCCGCGCAGGTAATCGCTCGCCTCCTTGATGCGCTCGTTGCGCGAGACTTCGTCGGTCATTGGCCGTCCGATGGCTTGCTCAGTATGTGTCCTGGAGATAACGCTTGTCGCGTTCCAGCGCTGCGACTGCCTGCCCGGCAGCCTCGCCCGACAGCCCTTTCACGTCGGCATAAGCGCGCACCAGGGTCGCGTGCACGTCCTTGGCCATATTTTTCGCTTCGCCGCAGACATAGAAATTGGCGCCACCATCGAGCCATTCGATCAGCTCGCGCCGCTTATCCCAGATCTTGTCCTGCACATAGACCTTCTGCGGCGTGTCGCGCGAGAAGGCGACGTCCATGCGGGTGAGCGCGCCATCTTTGAGCGCTTCCTGCCAGTCGAGTTGGTACAGGAAGTCGTGGACAAAGTGGCGGTCGCCGAAGAACAGCCAGGAACGGCCCTTGGCTTCGGTGGCGCGGCGTTCCTGCACGAAGGCACGGAACGGCGCGACGCCGGTGCCGGGGCCGACCATGATGATGTCTCTGTCGGCGGCGGGTGGACTGAAGTGTTTGTTGGGCTTGAGCTTCACGCGCACGCGGGCGCCCTTTTTGAGCCGCTCGCCGACGTAGTTCGAGGCGATTCCCTTGCGGACGCGGCCATGTGTTTCGTAGCGTACGGCGGAGATCAACAGATGCGCGGCATCGCCGACTTCGCGGCGTGAGGAGGCAATCGAATAGGCGCGCGGCGCCAGCGGTCGGGTCAGCACGCGCAGGTGCTCGGCGGTGATTGCGATCGGGAATGTGGCGAATAGGTCGATGAGCTGACGGCCGGCGATCCATTGCTTGGCCTCGCCGCTCTCGAGCATCGACTTGACATATTGATGGCCGGTATGCGCGGCGTAGGTTTCGACCGTCTTAAGCGACAGCGTAGTCACGTCGCGCGACTTGATCAGCTCGGCGCGCAGCTTGTCGTCGCCGGCAAGGCCGGCGACCTGCAACAGCTCATCGACATAGGCCGGATCGTTTTCGGCATAGATATCGAGCGAATCGCCCGGTTCATAGGCTGGAGCAGCGCCGTCGAAAGCAAGTTCGACGTGGACGGTTTCCTTTTCGGACTGGGAGGAATTCAGATTGACGTGCTCGGTGATTTCGGCCTCGACGATCTCGGTGCTGGGCGCGACGGTCTTGCCGAAATCGACCTCGATCACCGTGCTGTGGCCAGAATCGGGAGGCTGCAGTGCCTTCACCGCGTCGTCGATCCACTTCGAAGCGGACTGCGCGAAATCGAGATCGCATTCGACGCGATCGACGACGCGCTTGGCGCCGAGCGCGGTGAGACGCTCGTCAATCTTCTTGCCGACGACGCAGAACTCACTGTAGGCGGTGTCGCCGAGCGCCAGCACGCTGTATTCGACTCCGTCGAGGCGCGGGGCTCCCTCGCCCATCAATTCGTTGTAGGCGCGCGCCGCGCGCGCCGGCGGATCACCCTCGCCCCAGGTGGCTGCGACAAAAGCGAGTCGCTTGGCGGACTTGAGCTGCGCCAGATCTAGATCCGCCATATCGATGACCTTCGGCTTGAGGCAGTGCTTGCGCGCCGCCCTTGCGAGATCACCAGCAAGCCTTTCGGAGTTTCCCGACTCGCTCGCATAGACGATGGTGAAGGGCTCGGCGGTGCGAGGCGGCGCAGTTGGCTGCGGCTGCTGTCCGGTGACCGATTCGACGCCGGCAAGAAAACCAGCGAGCCAAGCGCGCTGCACGGCGCTGGCCGGGCCAACGACGCGATTGAGGAGGTCGATCTCCTCCTCGGCAAAGGGCGCGGTCTTCGGTATGGTGGCTGAAACAGGCGACATACGCTGAAATAGAAGTATTTTCTGATAGGCAGCAATATTTGCCGGAAAATAAGTATTTATTTCTTTATTTAGGTCAGACAAGCGAAATGATTTCGCTTTTTCTGCGTCGCGGGAGAACCCCCTCCCAGACATTTTCGCAGTTCTCTCCTGCGAAACGCTCATGCGGGCGGACACTTAGCTGTGGAACCGGCGGCGCGACCGGCTCCGCCTCGCGGAATGCGCGCCTAGAATTGCCGCTCGCATGACCGCAACGGCCTATCGAAACAAGCTGCACGCGCTGTTGACGCCCGCCGAACGCCGGGTGTTCGCCAGGCTCGACACGCCGCAGAAGATCCAGACCTTCCTCGACTGCCTGCCGGCCAATTTCGAGCTTGACGGCGAGACCACCATGTCGCCGCGTCGTCTGCTCAAGGCTCGTACAGCACATTGCTCGGAGGGGGCGATCTTCGCCGCCGCGGCGCTTATCTATCACGGGCAACCGGCCTGGCTGCTCGACATTCAGTCGCTTCCGAGCGACCAGGACCACGTCGTCACGTTGTTCAAGCAGCAGGGGCTGTGGGGCGCGATCAGCAAGACCAATCACGCCATCCTGCGCTGGCGCGACCCGATCTATCGAAGCCCGCGCGAATTGGCGATGACCTACGCGCACGAATACTGTCTGCCGAGCGGCAAGAAATCGATGCTTGCCTTTTCGCGGCCATTCTCGCTTAAGCGCTACGCGCCGCGGCGCTGGCTGATCGCGGAGGATGATCTCGACTGGCTCTTGGAAGATCTCGACGACTCGCCGCATGTGCCGGTCGCGCCGAAGCACGCGCTGCGGGCGCGAAAACGCGCTTCACACTTTGAAATGCGCGCGCAGAACGATGCGGAATGGCTGGACCCGCGCAAGCACGCAAGGCGGCGCCAGCGTTTACCACGTAAACGCCGCCGCATAGAATGACTGCAACAAGCCGGAGACCACGAACGTGGCGTCTTTCATCTTCCGCCGACAATTCACGATCGAATGGGGCCAGTGTGACCCCGCCGGCATCGCGTTCAACAGCCGCTTCTTCGAGATGTTCGACGTCAATACGTGGCTGCTGTTCGAAGCCGCGCTCGGCGTGACCGCGCATCAACTAGGCGAAACCTTCGGCATCATCGGCATCCCGCTAGTTGACGCACGCGCCAATTTCTTGAAAAGCCCCAGGTTCGGCGACGAGGTGGAACTGGCCTCGCGGGTCACCGAATTCCGCCGCTCCAGCTTCGACGTCGACCACATGCTCACCGTTGGCGGTGAACTGGCGGTCGAGGGCGGTGAGACGCGCGTCTGGGCGGCGCGCGACAGGGACGATCCGGAAAAAATCCACGGCATCGCCATTCCGAACGATGTCATTTCCCGCTTTGGTTAACCAAGCCAATCGTACCAGCCATTCCCGATAAAGGGTCTGGAGGGGCTAGGGCGGCTGGTGTGTCGTAACTGCAAGAAGATAAGGCGCGAATCGAAGGCGCCGTCAGGGAAGAAACGTTTGACTCGCTTGCTGGAGTTCACGCTCAACGGGCGTGACCGCACCGACGCGGTCGCGGACAACGTTTTGCTGCTCGATTTCCTGCGCGAGAAGCTCGGGTTGACCGGCACCAAGACCGGCTGCGACGGCGGCGAATGCGGCGCCTGCACCGTGCTCATCGACGACAAGCCGGCGCTCTCCTGCCTGACTCTGGCAGCGACCGTGCAGGGCAAGCGCGTCGAAACCATCGAGTCGCTGGGGACTGACGGACAGCTCTCTGCCGTACAACGCGGGTTCCACGAGAAACTCGGCTCGCAATGCGGGTACTGCACGCCCGGCTTCATTATGGCCTCGGCGGGGCTGCTGCGAAGGAATCCAAATCCGAGCGAAGAAG
>Ga0207728_100026_pt1 | contig 21289 bp, 20 predicted proteins | sample LuqExpMetageno54_FD_187812 | JGI IMG/M metagenome (GOLD analysis project Ga0207728, IMG submission 187812) | Tropical forest soil microbial communities from Luquillo Experimental Forest, Puerto Rico - Sample 54 (SPAdes) | ecosystem: Environmental > Terrestrial > Soil > Tropical forest ...
CAAGGTCCTTCATCTGTTCACTGAACGTCTTCCATTGCGTCTGCATGAAATCGGCCTGAGTCTGCCAGAAAGATTGGACATCCTTAGCTTCGGATAGCTTCCGTACAAATTCGTTCGCAGCAGCAATATTCTTCTCAATGAAACTCTGCATTTTCTTGTTTATATCGGCATCAAGCCATGGGGAGGCTTTTATGCCTTTTTCGAACAAATCAGCATATTTCTCCATCGCCTTGCGAGTTTGCTCAAAATTCTGCGTCATCATGTCACTGATGCCCGCAAAAGGTTGGTCACTTTTTGCCATGTTCATCTCTCGCGTATAAAAGAAACCGGAGGCGACCCCAACCCAGGCGTCAGCGGTTTTGCGCCCGGCTGGGACCGCCCCAAGCAGAGCATCCGTCGCCCCGCTCACTAAAAATATTGAAACAATTGCTGGGGCTTCGCATTGATGAATCTCAAACGCCGCCATTGTCCTTTGCTGAACCGCCCCTATGGACAGTCACCGAACCAACTGGCTGGCACCGCGTTTGTAATTTGGCCGCTTCCATCCCCACTCCCCCCGTAGGCGGCTTAGTGTGCGTACCGAGGGTCGCCCCAAAAGCGCTGGGCGGCCCTCTCATTTTGCCGAACCTTTAGGAACGCGAAAAGAAGTTCCCTTCCGGGGCTTTTTGTCGCACCAGCCTAATTTGATTTGACGATTTCTGTAGGACGGAGCGATTTCATAACTGACAAATAACAAAACTGCATCGGGAGGCGCCCCATGTCCAGCTTCACTCCGCACGAACATCTTAGGCGTTATCGCAAGCTACTGATAAGGACGTCAGACGAAACAGTGCGCAGTCAGCTCTTCAAGCTTATTGCTGATGAGGAACGGCAGCAAATTCTAGAGGAACGCGATTGGTCATCGTCAACAGAAATCCTTATTGATTAGTGATTACCGAGCAATGCCTCGGCGGTCGTCTGCGAAGCCCGATAATTTTTTGCAAACGGCGTATGCGGACTGCAACGCCGGCATGACAGCATTGGGATAAGACTCTCAATCGATGCGCTCGGTGACGATCGATCTTCCGCTGAGGCATCCGGCGATTCCCACGGATGATTCGAGGTAATAGCTAGATCAACCCAAGAGGTGATTTTGAAAAATAGACCTCAACCCCGAGGGCGCGCAGTTCGGCCGGCAGATTGACATCCACCTTCCTATCAAAGCCCGTGCGGAATTCTCCGCGCGTTGAACTCTCGGCGATGATAACTTCCTGATCCTCGATTTCGATCCTACGCACGTGACCGGCCCGGACCTCGGCCATAAATTCGGCTCGCGTCAGCTCAGGCAATGGTTCCGGCAACCGATAGAACACGGTCACCCCGACAATCAAGGCCACAAGGAGAGCGAACACGTGCCTAGCGGCAATGTGTCTCATCGGAATCAATTCTAATCGATCTTTGCGGCGTCAATGCCCCCTGAGGCAGCCTGAGTCTGCTTTATTAGGGTGAAGCAGACTTAACGCTCCCATGCAACTCTGTAAAACCTAGAAATTTGCGAAGCTTCGAGAATTATTGTTCTCAGATCAAGCGAAAGCGAACCCACATACGAACTGCCGCGACTCTAATTGCGGTTCAGAGAAACGTTCATTCTATCGTCGTCGTGCGCCGTTACGTTTTGAGACAGCCAAGACCCAAAGCGGACACTGCGACTGCGATCCCGGCCAAGGTCCTCTTATTGCGGAAAAGAGGCTCGGGTGGAATCCAGCGTGAAAAGCTCTTGCGGCTGCGCGACCCCGCGCAACGCGTAGCGGCCGACCGACACGAGGCGGTCGCGCATGCCATCAACATTGCCGAAGGCCTCAGAGACCAACATCGGCTGCTCGACCGAGCGACACAGGGCGGCAATCCGGCTGGTTTCGTTGACTGCCGGCCCGACCACGGTGAAATCGAGCCGCTCGGTGCTACCGATATTGCCGTAGAACACCTCGCCGACGTGCAGGCCGAGATACATCTCGGTGACCGGCAGCCCGTCGCGCGCGCGCTGAGCGTTTAGTGCCGCCACCTCGCTGCGCGCGGCCATCGCGGCGGCGAGCGCGGCCGCGCAGGCGTGTGCACGATCGGCAGCGGTGAAGATGGCGAGGATGCCGTCGCCGATCAGCTTGAGCACGTCGCCGCCTTGCGCGTGGATCGCCGAGACGATGACGTCGGCGTAATTGTTCAGCAAGGGAATTACCTGCTCGGGCGCTGAATCGGTGATGCGCGTGAAACCGCGCAGGTCGCTGAACCAGATGACGGCGTCGATGCGGTCGGCAACCCCGCGCATGATGCGGCCGCTGAGTACGCGACGTCCCGCATCGCGGCCGAGATAGGTCTCCATCAACGTCCCAGTCATGCGCGCGAGCGCGGCTGTCTTGAACGCTAGCGCAAGCGTCGGAACCACGCGCGTGAGCGCCGCAATATGGGTCTCGGCGAAACCGTCGGCACGCGCAGTTACCCAGGACGAGTAAATGCAATCCATTTCGCCAATAATGCCTTCAGGCGCGAAGCGGTTGATGATGGCAACGTAGTCGGTCATGCCCGCCGCCAAGTTATCCCGCAGGATGGGAAACTCGGATTCGCTCTCCGCCGTGACACGGCGCCGCAGCAAGCTCTCCCCGGTCTGCAACATGCGGAAGAACGGACTGGCGCGCCAGCGCATGACCATTTCAGTCTGCTCGACGCCTGACGGGAGATGTAAATCCGCGGTACCTGTCTGCAGGGCAGTGCGGCCGTATTCCTGCACGACGGGCTGCGCCGGGTCGTACCCCCAACGCACTAAGCGGCCTTCGTACACCGGGTGAAGCGTATCGATGAACATCTGCGCGCGGCTGATCGGCAGGCCGGAGACTACGGCGCGTTCACAGAACCCGCTCACGAGCGCAGCTTCCGACTCGCCGCGCAGGCCGGCCTTGGCGAGCCACGCATTCAAGGCGTTAATGTCGTCCTCGGCCGTCATGGGCCCGTATTTTTGTAGGTCATGGGCCCGTTGGCCCTCACGCCAGTTTCGACCGATTACGTTGACTTCCGCAATTAGGAACTTAACCGGACGTATTGCGGACATCGCCAAAACATTGAGTTTGACCCATCTGCGACATTTCCAACGTTACGCCCTGCGCAATATCATGCAATGATGACCAGGTATATCGCACTACTCCGCGCCGTGAACGTCGGAGGAACCGGTAAGCTGTCGATGGCCACACTGAAATCGATGTGCGTTGATGCAGGATTCAGTCATGTCGAAACGTACATCGCAAGTGGAAATGTCATCTTTGAAAGTAACAATAGCTCTGCCGAAATAAAGACTGCCCTAGAAACTCGCTTGTTTCGCCATGTGAATAAAGCGGTCGAAGTCATGGTTCGAACGACGAAGGAAATGGCGGCAGTCCTCAGCGCGAATCCTTTCCGCGATACCGAACCAAAACATACCTATGTAATATTTCTTGATGATCGTCCTCCGCGCGACGCATTGCGCCACGCGGTTGGGCGCGTCGATGAACAGATGCACCTTGGAGAACGAGAGATTTTCGTGGCCTATCCCAACGGCATGGGTAGATCGAAGCTAAAAATTCCGGCTGCTAAGACCGGAACAGCCCGCAATTTGAACACCGTTGCTAAATTGGTTGAAATGGCATCTAGAAAAAGCCGACCACCATAGAAGCGGCTCCGGCCAAACGTGGATCGTACAAAAAGCGCGCAGCAAGCTTCATCACCGCCTGTGTCCCCGTCGCAGTTCTAGTGCCCAGCTACTTGAAGCAACCGGTCTTGTGCCAGAACGCAAACCCACAGAACCGGACCCGGAATAATAATCCTCGGGCGTGCTAAACTAATCTGAACTAGATCGTTGCTTACCATGACACGCGGCCGCAAGATCGCGCCCGCGGTCCGAGATGTTCGAGGGCAGCCGATAAAGCGCGCCATATTTTTCATGAAGATAATCAAGATACGGCCCCATATTCATCGCCGCGCCGGTTGCGCGCTTGATGAGATCGTTCGGCTCGAACTTGCTGCCGTGCCGGTAAAGATTGTCGCTCAGCCAGGTGTGCAGCGCGCCGAATTCGCCGCTGGCGATTTTACGCGGGATGTCGGGATGTGCCTTGAGCGCAGCCGCATAGAACTGCGCGGATAGAATATTGCCGATCGCGTAGCTCTGGAATTGCCCGCCGATGTACCCGGAATACCAGTGCACGTCCTGCAGGCAGCCGTCGCGATCATCGGATGGCGCGATGCCAAGGTCGGCTTGCATTGCCGCGCGCCAAGCCTCCGGCAAGTCCTTCACGCGGAGCGTGCCCTCGAGCAACTTAAGCTCGAGATCGAAGCGCAGCATGATGTGCAGATTGTAGGTCAGCTCGTCGGCGTCGGTGCGAATGAGCGACCGCGCCACCCTATTGATGGCGCGATGGAACGCGGCAAGTGGAACGCGTGACAGCTGCTCTGCAAAAATTCGCTGGAGCAGCGGGTAAAAATGCTCCCAGAAACCGCGGCTGCGCGCCACCACGTTCTCCCAAAGCCGCGATTGGCTTTCATGGACGCCGGCCGAGGCACCTTGTCCGAGCGGCGTGCCATCGAGACTGGCGCTGATACCTTGCTCGTACATGGCGTGGCCGGCCTCGTGCAGCGTCGAGAAAAAGGCGTCGCCAAGGTCGTTCTCGTTGACGTGGGTAGTGATGCGGACGTCGCCAGCGGAAAACCGGGTGCTGAAAGGATGATGCGTGAGGTCGACCCGGCCCCGCTTGAGATCGTAACCCAGGCACTCCACAACACGCAGAGCAAAATCGAACTGGGCCGCTTGGGCAAACGTTTGCCGCAGACTGGAGTCATCGGGGGCAGGCTGCTCGCAGATTGAGCGCACCATCGGGACGAGCTGCTGTCTGAGCTCGCCGAACAGCTCCAGGATCGACGCCGTGGTCATACCCTCGTCTGCGATGTCGATGTGCGGATCGGCGATGTGCTTGTAGGGCGCAAAGTAGGAGGAATATTCCCGGCTCAGGTCCAGTGTCCGTTCGAGATAAGGCACCATAGTCGCGAAGTCGTTCGCTAGCCGCGCTCTCGTCCATGCATCATACGAGGCGGAGGCGTTCGCAGTCGCGCGCGCGACATGGTCCGGCGGTACCTTGATCTTCCTTTGATATTCGCGGCGTGCGACACGGATCAGGCTCGCGTCGTCGGAATCGTACGGCAGACTGTCGCCATGGGGAGTGAGCGCGTCGATTAGCGTGCCTAGCGCCGGTTCGACCGCCCGCTCATGCGCCAGACGGCGGAGCATCGCGCGCTGACGGCCTCGGGCGCCGGCGCCGCCTTCCGGCATATAGGTCGCTTGGTCCCAGTTCAGAACGTCGCCCACCGCATTCAGATCGCTGATCTCGCGTAGACGCTGCTTGAGCTCCACCAGCATTTGCTCGACAACGCGGCGGTTGCGCGCAGGCTTGCCCGCGGTCCTCCGCGAGCGAGCTGCTGGCTTCGGTTTGCGAACCTGCTGCACGCGCCGACAGAGCTACCGTGCCGCCACCACCATGATCTCGACCTTGTAGTCAGGCGACGCGAGTTTGGCCTCAACGGTCGCCCGCGCCGGCGTATTGCCCGGCGACACCCAGGCATCCCAAACCATGTTCATCTCAGCAAAATTCGCCATGTCGGTGATCCATATATTGGCCGATAGTAGCTTAGCCTTGTTGGTTCCGACCATGGCTAGGAAGCCATCGATCTGCGACAGGATGCTTCTGGTCTGCTCGGCTATGCTTTTGTCTTTCGGGCTATCGGCAACGATGCCTGCAAGATAGACGGTGTCGCCGTGGATCACCGCCTTGCTCATACGCGGTCCGGTCTCGTGACGTTCGATCTTCATCGCTGATCCTTTCCAGCGGTCATTTCTCATCGATATTCAATCTGATCTGAGCATGTTCGCCAAGACTTTGCGTATCCTTGGTGATTAGTCGAAATGAGGATGCTTCGGCTCCATCAGAGTGGATTCCTCGCGTTAACAGCGTGCCGCCGTCGCCGCGCTTGCTCTGCGCGGGGCATTCCTGGACAGGTGATCAAGCATCACGCTAGCGAATTGTCCGCTTTGAGGGGCTCAGAAGCGCTCCAATGTCTGCTTTTGACCCACATGGCTGGACAGGTTTGCAGCTACTCCAGCCCTATCGAGGCCCTGGCTTGAGTCGGTACAATCCCAATAATTGCCTGTCGGGAGGGCGTCCTATGCGGCGGCGCGATTTCATTCGATTTCCATGATATCTGCTCGTAGCCCTCAACGGACTTTCCGACTAAAGCACAATATCTGCATTTCGGGAGTAACCAGACATAACGAAAAGCTTGGAGACTCGGATGACAACAATGACCCCTGATCTGGTGCCGTTGGATGCCCTGCTAAAAGAAAAGTTTCAGAGTTTATTTGGGACAGGAAAACAAAACATCGTTGCCTTAGCTAAAGAGGCATACAACATTCATAGCCAACGTTATCATCGGAGCGATAGAAAATACGACAAGGAGTTTGAAACTTGGTGGAAAATACACGATATGGACCGGATTTTCGGCAACCGGACCAACTGGACAAAATGGTATCGCGCTGGCGAAGCAATAGAAAAGGTCCGGGCAGCATATCATGAACACCTTGATAAGCTGCCGATGAACCGCGATGCACTCTACGAAATCGCAATGTTGCAACCTGATGAATTGCGATTGGCTTTGGAAAATAACTACAGCCGCACTTCCATCATTCAATCCCAAGCCGCGTGGAAACATCCGCGAAAGCCACGCTCCGTGATCAATCACGAAGCTACTGCTAGTTCCATACGCAGTTGGCGAAAAAATTGGCGAGAGCCACGTCGCCCAAGTTCCGAAAAATGCACCATTCCATTTATCACGATATGCCTGCACAGTTCGCTATTTGATTTTGATAAATCCGGTCGTCCTTCTGGCGTGATCGCCCCGGGGCAAGCGGTAGAGATAAATCATAAGATTGTTGATCTATTGAAACCGCTCGATCCTTTCATTCGTGTTGACAGTAAGTTGGAGCACCTCTTGCGAAGCTACGATAAACGGAGAATCGCAGCCGAGAGAAAGGGGCGAAAATCCAAAAAGAAAAAGTAGCCTGTAAATTGAGCGGAGTCTCTCTCCCAGCGCCGAATTAGGCACAGAAAACCAAAAATCAACGTGCTGGATCTTAAAGACAAATCACAATGCAGGCGGAGGCTGGGTCCGTCAACTCGGCAGCGCGGATTTGTTTAGATTCGCCCATCGAAACGACAATTTGCTTTCGATGTCTTTTTGTGGCCGCGCTCGTGACAACCATCCCGCACCCTATAAAATGCGCGGATGCGGGATTTTTTGAAGCTTCATCCGGAATCGCCTTCTTTCGCAGTGTCAAACATAGAAGTAGTAGTGACGCGCCCGAGCGTTGATGATTTGATCTTGTCCTATATCGTGACTGGCAAGATGAACGAGGTGCGTATGCCGCCTGTCATGCCCGCTGGGCGCGCTGACGAGCTTTGGCGGCATACCTGCTTCGAGGCTTTTGTCCGCGCTTCGTCGGGTGCCGCATATTACGAATTCAACTTTGCGCCTTCGACCCAATGGGCAGCATATCGATTCACCGGATACCGCAGCGGAATGTCTGGGGCGAACGAGATCGGTTCGCTTCCAATCGAAGTTCGATCGAGTCCCGACCGTTATACGTTACAAGCCTCGCTGCCGCTCAATTTGTTGTCGGCTCTGCCACGTAACAGCTTCTGGCGCCTGGGCTTGTCGGCAGTGATCGAAGACAGAAGCGACCACCTGTCGTATTGGGCGTTGGCGCATCCACCTGGGAAGCCGGATTTCCATCACCCGAACTGTTTTGCGCATAACTTTCCAGCGACCGTGAAGCCATGAAGTTTGGCATCGATCGACTCATAACCGAGCCTGCATTGCGGGCGCCACTCGCGGGTAAGCGAGTGGCCTTGCTTGCGCATCCCGCGTCCGTCACCGAGGGCCTAGCGCACTCACTCGATGCTCTGGCCGCGTGCGGTGACATAAAGGTGAGCGCTGCCTTCGGTCCGCAGCATGGCCTACGCGGCGACAAGCAAGACAACATGATCGAGTCGCCGAATTTCAACGACCCGGTGCATGGCATCCCGGTTTTCAGCCTCTACGCAGAGGTGCGCCGGCCGACCGATGCGATGATGGATACATTCGATGTCATCCTCGTCGATCTGCAGGATCTCGGTTGTCGAATCTATACATTTATCACGACGTTACGCTACGTCCTGGAAGCGGCATCGCGATATAACAAGACCGTCTGGGTACTGGACCGGCCCAATCCTGTGGGCCGGCTGGTCGAAGGGTTGACGCTTCGTACCGGCTGGGAAAGCTTTGTCGGCGCAGGACCGTTGCCAATGCGTCACGGGCTCACGCTCGGCGAGTTGGGTTTATGGTTCGTCAAGACGCTCAGGCTCGACGTCGAGTATCGTATTATTGAGATGCAGGATTGGCAGCCCAGCGCCCCGCCAGGATTCGGATGGCCCTTGGGCGTGCGCACGTGGATCAATCCTAGTCCTAACGCCCCGAACTTGTGGATGGCGCGCGCCTATGCTGGAACGGTGATGCTCGAAGGCACGACGCTCTCGGAAGGACGGGGTACAACGCGGCCGCTCGAACTGTTCGGCGCGCCAGATATCGATGCCCGGGGTGTCATGAATAAAATGGAGACGCTCGCCCCGCGTTGGCTCGACGGTTGTCGCCTGCGCGAGTGTTGGTTCGAACCGACATTTCACAAGTATGCGGGCAAGCTTTGCCATGGCGTACAGATACACACGGAAAATCCCGGCTATGATCACCGAACGTTTAAGCCCTGGCGGCTCCAGGCGCTCGTCTTCAAGGCCATCCGCGCTTTGTATCCGAACTATCCGCTGTGGCGTGATTTCGCCTACGAGTACGAGCACAAGAGATTGGCCATCGATGTCATCAACGGTAGTCCGTTGTTGCGAGAATGGGTCGATGATGTGTCAGCCAAGCCCCAAGATCTCGATGTGCTGGCGCTAGCAGATGAGCAAGCCTGGTTGGACGAGCGTCAACAATATTTGCATTATGGAACGCAATAGAGCGAACAGGCTACTTTAGCAGTTCGCCTCGTTTTTCAAATTATCGGCGCTGCCGTCGACCCAGGTTGCAATGACACCCAGTTCCTGAGTGAGCGCAACAAGATCTGCGCGAGCGCCTGGAATGAGTATCCCGCGTTCATTATCTAAGCCAAGAAATCGCGCCGGCGTCAGCGAGGCAGCGCGCAGCGCGTGATCCAAAGGAATGTGAGCCAGGCTAACCGCATTGCGCACCGCCGAAGCCATATCGAGGTGCGCGCCAGCGAGCGTGCCCTCTTCCGTGCTCAGCCTTCCGTTCACAAGCCTGATCGTTCGGCCAACTAGCTCGAAACGATCGAGCGATGTCCCGACTGTCGGCATGGCATCGGTGACAAGAGCAATCCGGTTGGAGCCCTTCGCGGCGAAGGCCGCCCGAACAGAAACGGGATCGGTATGGAATCCGTCGACGATGAGGCCGGCCGTCAACCGATCCTCCGCCAGTGCTACACCGATGATCCCCGGATCACGCGCGCTCAATGCCCTCATTGCATTGAAAAGGTGCGTTACGCCAGTTGCGCCATCAGAGACGGCCTGCATAGCGACGGCAGCGGAGGCCTCGCTGTGGCCGATCGAAACGCGCACACCCGAAGACGCCAGCTTCCTAACAAAGCCGTCTGGAACGCATTCGGGCGCCAGCGTGACCAACGACCGTCCAGCGCCAGCGAGTTCGCATAGTTCCGCCAGATCGCCCGCATCAGGCTTGGCGATCCGATCGGGCCGGTGGACACCTGGACGTCGTGGACTGATGAATGGCCCTTCCAGGTGCAAGCCAAGCACACCGTCCTGCCCGGCGATCGAGCGTGCCGCCGCGATCGCGGTCCGGAGTTGCTCGCGCGTGTCGGTGATCAGGGTCGGAAGACAGGCCGTGGTGCCATAGCGCCGGTGCGCCCGGGCGATGGCGCGCATGGCCACCACTGTCGGCTGATCGTTCAGAAGAACACCGCCACCCCCATTGACCTGCAGATCGATAAAGCCGGGAGCGACAAAAGCACCGGCTGGCAGACGCGTCTGCGGCCAGCTAGCTGGAACCTCCCCCACGGACCCAATGCCGACGATACGCCCATCCCGGACCAACACCGCGGCTTCGCCATGCCACCGCTCGCCGTCAAAAACTCGGTCCGCCTGGATAGCGTGCCGGCCGACGGTTGAAGGATTGGTCGGACTCAGGCTCATCTAGTTCACTCAAGGGCTGGATCAGGTGCGAAACAAATCCAATCTAAGTCAAATTTCGACGTATACCCAGGCAAAAGCGTGCCGACGTTAGTGGCGTTTGCGGATACTATGACGCGCCGCCCTGGTGCAAAGCCGTCGCTGCTTTGTTGTAGTTGAGGCAACGCAAAGAGAAACAACATGGACCGATTGGTCATTCGTGGCGGCAGACGTATTGAAGGCTCGGTCCAGATTTCGGGCGCGAAGAACGCTGCGCTGCCGCAGATTACCGCTGCGCTGCTCAGCTCCGAGCCGCTGGAATTATCGAACGTTCCCGAAGTGACCGACGTCGACACTATGCTTGCCATGATGCGGGAGTTTGGCGTGGTTGCTACCCGCGGTCCTGGTCGGAGGCTGGTGCTGAATGCCGGCGGAGCGCGCAACGCAGAGGCGCCCTATGACATGGTGCGTCGCATGCGCGCCAGCATTCTTGTCCTGGCGCCCCTGCTAGCCCGTTTCGGTTCAGCATGCGTATCCCTCCCGGGAGGTTGCGCGATCGGCGCGCGGCCGATCGATCTGCATTTGAGAGCCCTTGAGATGCTTGGGGCTGAAGTCAGTATGGAGTCGGGTTACATTCATGCCCGGATAAAAGAAGATGGTCTGCGCGGCGCCCGCATCGTGCTGTCTTCGCCCTCCGTGGGGGCGACCGAGACGGCGCTGATGGCGGCCAGCCTCGCACGCGGCGAAACTGAGATCCTGAACGCCGCGCGCGACCCCGAGGTATGCGACCTCGCGCTCTGCCTCTCCGCGATGGGAGCTCGCATCGAGGGCGCGGGAACTCATCGGATTCTGGTGCAGGGAGTCGATGCCCTCCACCGCGCCCAGCACGATCTGATCACTGACCGCATCGAGGCCGGGACCTACGCCATCGCCGCGGCGATCACCGGCGGTCATCTCGAGATTCTCGGCGCCCATCTCGAACATCTCGGCTCGGTCGGTGCGGTGCTGGAAAGTGCTGGCGTCCGGATCTGGCCGACCGACCGGGGCCTGATGGTGTTCCGCTCCGGCCCTTTGCGCGCCGTCGACGTTGCTACAGAACCTTATCCTGGATTTCCCACGGACTTACAGGCGCAATTCATGGCCTTGATGACCATTGCATCGGGCGCATCGGTCGTCCGCGAGACCGTGTTCGAAAGCCGATTCATGCACGTACCCGAGCTCGGGCGGCTTGGCGCCAACATTTCGCTGCAAGGCTCGACGGCGCTAGTGCGTGGCGTCGAGCGCCTGCATGGCGCGGAAGTAATGGCCACCGATTTACGCGCATCGGTGAGCCTGGTCCTTGCTGCCCTGGTCGCCGAAGGGGAAACGACCGTCCACCGCATCTACCACCTTGATCGCGGCTATGAATCCCTCGACCGCAAGCTGGTGCAGTGCGGTGCAGAAATCCGTCGGGTATCGGGATGACCGCTGACTCGCTGTTCGTCGGTGTTGACGGTGGCGGCACCGGTTGCCGTACCCGCATCGAGGACGCAGAAGGACGCGTGCTGGGAACCGGAATTGCCGGTCCTGCCGCGCTGCGTATCGGAATCAGCCGGGCGCTTGCCGAAGTGGAGAAAGCCTGCTGTGCCGCACTCAATGAAGCCGGCCTTGAGGCTGACGCGCTGAACTCTCTGCATGCCGCCGTTGGGCTTGCCGGAGTCGGCCGAAAGGGCGCGCTCAAGGAGCTTACGCTGCAACCGCATCGCTTCCGTTCCGTCGTTTACACCGATGACGCGACAATTGCCTGCATCGGGGCGCATGGCGGACGCGATGGGGGCATCGTTATCGTTGGAACGGGGAGCGTTGGTTTTGCCCTTATCGGAGGACGCGAGGTCAGAGTCGGTGGATATGGTTTTCCAATATCCGACGAGGGCAGCGGCGCCGATCTTGGACTAAGCGCCATCCGCCTTGCACTGCGGGCCTATGACGAGCGCACCATCGGCACTAGCCTTACCCGCGACATTATGATGCGCTTCCACAACGATCCGTTCGAGACCGTTGCCTGGATGGATGGAGCAACTGCGACGGACTATGCAACGTTCGCGCCGCTGGTGATGCGTCATGCCGACGCTGGCGATCAGATCGCTCGGCGGATCGTGCGGGACGCCGCGGAGCAGATCGATGAATTGGTGCGTCGGCTCTCGGAATGCGGCGCGTCCCGCGTTGCCCTGCTCGGCGGACTGGCGTCTTCGATGCAGCCGTGGCTCGCCCCGGACGTGCAGCGTAGGCTGGTAGCGGTCGAAGGCGACGCGGTGGATGGCGCCCTGCGTCTTGCCCGGCGCGGCATCATAAAGGTTTAGTGTGCGCCGGCGCAACGAAGCGAGTGTTGGCCGTGATTACAGCATAACGGAGGTCTGTCATGCGCACCGAGCAAATCAGCCCACGTTACGTCGAGCTCGATTCCTGGCCGACCGACGAGATACTCGCGGCCATATACGAAGGGCAGCTTGAGGCCGCTGCTGCCGTTCGCAGTGCCCTTGGCGCAATCGCGGCAGCGGTCGAGGACGCGGTACCCGCGCTACAGCGGGGCGGGCGGCTCGTCTACGCTGGCGCTGGTACCTCTGGCCGCATCGCGGTCCAGGATGGCACGGAGCTGCCGTCAACCTTTGACTGGCCCGCCGATCGTCTTGTGTTTGCTCTGGCAGGAGGGCTCGATGCGCTGGTCCGGAGTGCCGAGCAGGCCGAGGATAACGAGGCCGCCGGTGCGCAAGCCATGACCGACGCAAAGATCGGCGCCGATGATGTCGTGATTGGCATCGCAGCGAGCGGCACGACACCGTTTACGGTCGGCGCCTTACGGGCCGCCAGCGCCGCGCATGCGGTGACGATAGCGGTCGCCAACAATCCGGGCGCTCCACTATTCGAAGTTGCGCGCCATTACATTCTCACCGAGACGGGAAGCGAGGTAATCGCTGGTTCCACGCGTATGAAGGCGGGCACCGCCCAAAAGATCGTGTTGAACCTTTTCTCGACCGCCGTGATGGTCAAGATGGGTCGCGTCTATCGTGGATTGATGGTGGACATGCGGGCGCGGAGCGCCAAGCTGCGCCAACGCGCAGAAGCTATGGTCAGCGAAATTGTCCGCTGTTCGGAAAGTGACGCGGTACGCTATCTCCAACAGGCAGACGGGGACGTGAAAACGGCCGTGCTGGTCGGTCTGGGGGTCGGACGCAGCGCGGCTTCGCAACTGCTGCAGCGCCACGAGGGCAATTTGCGCGCTGCCATCCACGCGTTCACAGGCCAAGATGATTGAACCGCATACCGAAAGCTCGATGGGCCGCGAGATCACTGAAATTCCAGCGGCGGCCAAGCGTCTTCTAGCGCGTCGCGATGTGATCACTGAAATTGCTGAACGGATCGAGCATGCCAAGCCGCGCATGATAGTTTTCTGCGGGCGCGGGAGCTCGGGTCACGTCGGAGTTTATTTGCGGTACCTCTTCGAAGTCCGGTGCGGCATGCTTGCATCTGCCGCCGCGCCTTCTGTCATGACTGCCTATCAGCGGTCTCCAGATTTGCGCGATGCCCTTTTCCTCGTAGTTTCACAGTCCGGGCGTAGCCCCGATCTCGTCAATGCCACGGAAGTGGCGCGCAAGCTTGGCGCATTGACACTTGCCATCGTCAATGACGAAAATTCTCCCGCAGCCGTCGCGTCAGAGCTGGTCCTACCAATCGGCGCGGGGATCGAACACGCCGTCGCAGCAACAAAAACTGTCGTGCTGTCAATGATCGGTGGGGCTCAGCTGGTGGCGGCGTTAACGCGCGACGACGATCTAGACGGCAGCCTCCAACAGCTGCCGTCGCGACTGTTCAGCGCGCTCGCCTGCGACTGGTCCGCCTGGGCCGACAGCACGGCTGCCGCGGCGGCCGCCTTTATCGTAGGAAGAGGCTACGGCCTCGGTTGCGTCCGCGAGATCGCACTCAAGGTGGCTGAGGTATTGCGTGTTCCTGCGCTCGGTTACAGCGCGGCCGAGTTGCGACATGGTCCCCGGGCATCGATCACACTAGCAACACCGGTGCTTGTGCTGCGACAGAACGATGAAGCCGCCGCCACCGTTGACGATCTGATCCGAGACCTGAACGACGCGGGTGCGAGGTTATTTACTGCAGGAGGCGTTGCAGGAACCCTGCCCTGGATCGGGGACGGCCACCCGCTTTGCGATCCAATTATCATGCTCATCCCGGCCTATTGCGCCATCGAGGCAGTAGCGCGACGGCGAGGTTTCGATCCTGACAATCCGCCTTACCTGACCAAAGTGACGCGTACCTTATGACCACCAAGCATGTCGCATTGAACGTCATCGCACTCGGCGAAGAGCAAAACCCTTGGACCTGATCAGGTGTGACCGTCAAAAAAATCTCGAAACCCTTAAAGCGGGGGATCAGCCTTTGAGGAACCGCGCAAATACAAGCCGCAAGACACGCGCCGAGATTGTCCGTTTCGCCCCAACGCAGGGCTGGCTTGAGGATGTTTGAAATGAGTCGCTTTGGGGAAGCACAAACAAAAGTCGCCCTCAGGATACTCCTGATATGGCCATCCTGGCTTTGTTTGAATCGATTGACGCGCAAGATATAGGGCAAGAACGTATAGGGTCTCAACACATATCTCATCGGACACGCTCGGCGGTGGGATACTTAGACAGAAGCGATGCCTCGAAAACCGTCGACGTGACTACAATTGTCGTCAGCGCTAAAACGATACTCCGATGTAAATATGAAATGGATCAGTAAAAATGGATTTCTTAGTCACACAACAACAGCGAGACGTGCGCGATTTGGCGGAGCACATTTGCGACGCGTTCGACGAGAGCTACTGGCTCGCGAAGGATGAGAGCGGGGAATTTCCCGAGGAGTTCTATCGCGCGGTGGCAGATGCTGGCCTGCTGGGCATCGCCATGCCGGAGGAGTACGGCGGTTCGGGGCTCGGTATTGCCGAGGCCGCTGTGTTGATGCAGACAATCGCCGAATCGGGCGCCTGCATGAGCGGCGCTTCTTCCATCCACATGAACATTTTTGGGCTCAACCCGGTTGTGGTCTTCGGCAGCGACGCGCAGCGGCGGCGCATGTTGCCGCCGCTCATCCGCGGCGAGCACAAGGCCTGTTTCGCGGTTACCGAGCCGGATGCCGGGCTCAACATGGCGAAGATTCGCACAAAGGCGGAATGGCTGGGAGATCATTATGTCATTTCGGGACAGAAAGTCTGGATCTCAACAGCGCAGGTTGCCAACAAGATGCTGATCCTAGCGCGCACCACGCCCTATGAGCAGGTCAAGCGCAAGACCGACGGCTTGAGCCTTTTCTATACTGATCTCGACCGCGTGCATGTCGAAGTACGCGCCATCCGCAAGATGGGCCGCCATGCGGTCGACTCCAACATGCTGTTCATCGATGGCCTCAAAGTGCCGGAGGCTGACCGCATCGGCACGGAGGGCGACGGCTTCCGCATGATCCTGCATGGTCTCAATCCCGAGCGCATCCTCATTGCGGCTGAAGCCGTCGGCATTGGCTCTGCAGCCATCCGCAAAGCGGCCGCCTATGCGAAGGAGCGCGTCGTCTTCGATCGCGCGATTGGCGAATACCAAGGCATTCAGCATCCGCTGGCCAAGTGCTGGATGCAGCTCGAGGCGGCCAAATTGATGGTGATGAAGGCAGCCTCGCTTTACGACAGCAAGGAGGATTGCGGGCTCGAGGCGAACTCAGCGAAATATCTTGCCGCCGAGGCGGCAGCCGAAGCCTGCCAGACCGCAGTGCTCACGCACGGGGGCATGGGATATTCGGCTGAGTACCACGTTGAGCGCTATCTTCGCGAATCTTTTATTCCGCGCATCGCGCCGATTAGCCCGCACATGATCCTGAATTTTGTCGCCGAAAAAGCGCTCGGTTTGCCGAAATCCTATTGAGGCGCTCGTCGGCCTATTTCAGGCCGAAATAGGCGCGGCGCAGCGCATCGTTCTCATGCATCATGGCGACAGTGCCGGTAAATCCGATGCGGCCATTGTCGAGCGTGTAGACTTGATCTGCGAGGTTGAGGAAGCGGACATTTTGCTCGGCGACCAGCAGAGCGAGGTGTCTTTCACGCAATTGCGCCAGCGTGCGGACTACCTCTTTGACGAAAAGCGGCGAGAGGCCGGACGACGGCTCGTCCATGACCAGCAAGCGCGGCTTAGCGGCGAGAGCCTTGGCGACACCGAGCATCTTGCGCTGGCCGCCAGAGAGACTGCCAGCCAAGGCGCGGCGGCGCTCGGCCAGAATCGGGAATATCGCGTAGACCTCGTTGGTCACTTGCTGCAGTTCGCTCCTCGGCAGTAATTGCGCACCGACGGCCAGATTTTCTTCGACGGTCAGATCTGGGAAACCGGAGGTGTCTGACATATAGACAATGCCGCGGCGGACCCGCCGGTCGGTGCGCAGCTGCGTGATGTCGGCGCCGTCGAAACGGATATGGCCAGCCCTGGCTTCGATCAGACCCATCAATGTTTTGAGCAGCGTGGTTTTGCCGGCGCCGTTGGCTCCCAGCAGTACAATCGATTCGTTTTGTCTCACTGAGAGATCGACGCCCCAAAGGACTTGGATTTGTCCGTAGCCGGCGGTGAGACCCTTGACCTCAAGCAGCGGCTGGGAGGAGTCAGGCGGCATCCTCGCCTCCCAGAAAGACCTCAACGACATGGGAATTCTTTACCGCCTGCGCCAGCGCACCTTCGAAAATCTCCTTGCCGGCGTTCATCACGATGATGCGGTCCGTGAGTTGGTCGATGAAGCCCATCAGGTGCTCGACGACGAGCAGAGCGATGCCGGAACGCGCCAACTCCCTGAGCTTGCCGGCGATGCGATCGAGCTCGGACGGATTCAAACCGGCTGCAAGTTCGTCGATGAGCAGTAGCCGCGGTCCCGTCGCCAGCGCGCGGGCAAGATCAAGCATTTTTTGCTGCGCGCTGTTGAGTTCTGTGGCCGGCTGATTGCGGAAGACGGCGAGATCGACCTGCGCCAGCAGCGCATCCGCATCGACTGAGCCGTCGTGACGGCGCCCATAGGCGATGGCTATCTCCACGTTCTCGCGCACGGTGAGCGTCGGAAAGGGGCGCGGGACCTGAAACGTTCGATTGATTCCGGCGTGCACCAGTCGGTACGAGGCAAGGCCGCCTATCGGCCGTTTGTCAAAATAGATTTCACCGTCGTCCGGCCGGTAAAGCCCGGAGATCACGTTGATACAGGTCGTCTTTCCGGAGCCGTTGGGCCCGACCAGCCCAAGCACCTCACCCGCTGCCAAGCTAAAGCTGACGCCGTCGAGCGCGCGGAAGCCACCGAACTGTTTCACTAGGCCGTCGACGCGCAATATGGCAGAAGTCTCAAGGGACATTGATTCCCCACTGCCGCAGCAGCGACACTAGGCCGTTGGGCAAGAACAGCACCAGCAGCATGATTAGCGCGCCGTAAATGAGCTGAAAATACTGCGGCGTGGAAATGCCGACTGCGTTGTAGATACCGTAAAGGATAACCACGCCGAGGATCGGCCCGATCACCGTGCCGTTGCCACCGAACAACGCGAAGACGATGGCGAAGATCGTGAACTCGCCGCTGAACACGGTCTCCGGATAGAATACCGATACGTACCAAGCAAAGACGCTACCGGCCAAACCGGCAATGAGCGCGCTCAACAGCCAGGCGATGATACGCTCGCGCACAACGTTAATGCCAGCCATGCCGGCGCTGATCGAATCCTCGCGAATCGCCTGTAGCGCCATGCCGAAGCGCGAATTCCGCAAATATATCACGAGCCCGAGCGTTGCCCCGAGGATGGCAAGCGTTGCTCCGTAAGCGAATGTCGGGTCAAAGACGCCGCTCAGACTGATGCCGTAGGGACCCTTGGTGAGGCTCTCGAGATTCGGATTAGACACCACCTGGAAGACGGCGAGCGCGGCTGCCAGATTGGCGATAGAAAAATACGCGCCCGAAAGTCGAAAAAGCGGAGTTAAGGTAAGCCCCAGCACCACCGCCGCGGCGGCGCCAGCGGCGAGTGCCACCAGCGGCGAAGCCTGCAAATGAATCACCATCAAGGAAAAGCCGTAGGCGCCGGCGCCGAAGAAGCCGACATAACCGAACGGCAGATAGCCGGTGAACCCGTAAATGACGTTAACGCCCTGCGCGAGCATGATGAAAATCATAAAATTGAACAGAAGCAAGTGGTTGCTGTATACCGTCGGCAAGATCGCGAAGGCGGCGACCACCGGCAGCAAAATCAACGTGACGTGGTGGAGCATTTTAGGCACGGCGCACCTGCCGTCCGAGTAAGCCGCTTGGCCGCACCAGCAGGATCGCCACCAGCAGCACGTAGGGCAACAGATTGGCCCACGAACTGTAATAGCTTTGCATGAACATATAGGACACGCCGTAGATGATACCGCCGAGTAAGGTGCCGAGCGGCTTGCCGAGCGAGCCGATGACGATCACCGTGAATGAAGTCACCGTCACCTCGACGCCCATCGCCGGCGTGATGCTACCCAGCATGAAGGGCGCGAATACGCCGGCCACAGAGGCAAGCCCGAGACCAATGCCAAAGGCGATCGCCGAGACGCGGTGCACATTGATGCCTGTTGCGATAGCTTCCTCGCGATGCACCATGACCGCGCGCGTGAGATAACCGAGTCGCGTCCGGTATAGATAGACGTAAACGAGTAGCACGGCGATCCCGCTGGCGATGCCGCTCGCCACCCAGGCGGCCGGAAAGGTCTGGCCAAAGATATCGACTGGTCCATTTTCGACATGGTGACCGGTCAGTAGGCTGGCGACCGCGACAATTGCCCGTCCGAGTTCGCCGCCGGGGATCGACCGCTCGCTGGTGCCGAAAGCGATGGTGGCCAGCGCCTCGATCACCTGCGACAAGCCGAAGAACAAAATGAACGACAGCATTTCAGGATCTTTTGCCCGCAACAGGCGCGGCACCAACAGGTAATAGAGCGGCAGCCCGACGATGGCGAACACCACGAAGACAATGAAGATCGCTGGGATTGGATTGAGCGAAATCAGTGTGAATAGCCAGAAGGCGAGGAAGGCGCCGAGCATGAGAAAATCGCCATGCGCGAGATTCACGATGCGCATTACGCCGAACACTAGGTTCAGCCCGAGGCCAATCAAGCTGAAATAGAGGCCAAACAGTAGGCCGGCGAGGAGGCTATAGACGAGCATCGGGGCGCCTCATGTTCGAGCGCTCCGATGTCATGTGCCGCTTAAGGACGCGGGTAGATGGGCTTGCCAGTGGACACATCGTGCGGCCAAACGGTGACGAATTTGACGTGGTCGCCCTCCGCGATCAGTTGCCCGAGTGGGGTGATCTCGCCGATTTGCGCGCCGGCTTCGTCGAGCGCGAAGGTGCCGTCCAGCGTCTTGAGATTACCCGACAGGCTGAAAATCGCCTTGCGCAGTTCGAGCTGATCGAGGCTGGTGGCCGCCGCCAGCGCCTTTTCGAGCACGAGCCCGGTGGTGTAGCCAGCCACCGAGTTGAAACCGAATTCGACATTGGTGTTGCCGTATTTCTGTTGCCAGGCCGCCTCATATTCGTTCAACGACATCCCGAACTGCGACTGATATGCGATTTGGGACGACGGCACATAAGTGAACACGTAGTTCAACCCCTTGCTGCCGACATTCTTCTCCAACAGCTCGGTTTCCAGTCCGGGATAGATGCAGAACACGAAATTGAACTTGATGCCGCTATCCTGCACATTTCGCAAGAACGCGATGTCGTTCGAGGCGTAGCCAAGGTGGATCACCGCGTCAGGATTGCTCGCCTTTATATTGTTGAGTAGTACAGTGTAGCTCGAGGTTTCCGTCGGAATGCCCTGGTCGAAGACAATATCAACGTCGGAATTCGATTCCTTAATGAATTTGCGTACAGCGTTGGCTTGCGTGCCAGTGAAGTCGTTGGTCGCGTAAAGGATCGCCACTCGCTTGATGCCCAGATGCGGCCCATCGTGGGTGATGAAGTCGGCAAGAGGCTTCGGCCAGACGCTTGAGACCGGATCGGCCATCAGGACGATGTAGGGATTATCGGGAGTGAAAAAGGTGGCTCCAGTGCCGGTCTGGTTGATAAGCAGCATCTTATGATCGCGGGCGATCGGTACTGCCACTGAGGTCAGCACCGAGCCGGAATCAGCAATCAGAATGTCGACCTTATCCTGCGTGATTAGCTGATTGTAAAGCGTGGCCGCGGTCGCGGTATTGCTCTGGTCGTCATAGGCGACAAGTTTGAGCGGGATCTTCTTGTTGAACGCCTTAACGAACACGCCGCCTTCGGCGTTCTTCTGGTCGATCCATAGTTTCAGCCCATAATGCACAGGCATAGAAATGCTGGCGAAGCGACCGGACGAAGCATAAAGCGTTCCTAGGCTGATCTCTTTCGGAGCGTCGGCAGCCGGCGCAGTTGTTGCGACGGATATTACTGAGGCAATCAATCCAGCAAAAATCGCATGTCGCGTCATTGGATTTCCTCCTTGATAGCTTTCATTTTTGGACGAAAGTTTAGAGCCATCAGCACATAGGTGCAATCGTGACCTAAACTTGCGCGTTAAGCGAACGCGACCCTGAGGCTTCAATCAACGTTGCACTTGGCGACGTTCGTCGCCCGGGCCACAACGGTCACAGTCGCCCGCGCATCGTTGCTGTGTCTAGGCCGAGGGAGATGACGGTAGTCTCCCGTCGGCAGCGCAATGAGGACGAGAAAGATGGGGATGAATAATAAGTGAAAGATACTGGTGCAACCAACATAATCGGCGGCCCTAAAGAAATATCCGCCGGTCGGTACAAAGGAAATGAAACTTCCCGGTCTGTCTGCTCCTAATAAGCGCACACGGCGTTCACATACGATTATGTCGCAATTGACCCATATCTGCCACAACCGTGAGGCCGGGGGGCGCAGTTGAGTACTAAGTGGCCCGCCGGTCGGAATAAAACTGCGAACAGCTATGTGATTGAAATCTCAC
>Ga0207728_100051_pt1 | contig 16501 bp, 13 predicted proteins | sample LuqExpMetageno54_FD_187812 | JGI IMG/M metagenome (GOLD analysis project Ga0207728, IMG submission 187812) | Tropical forest soil microbial communities from Luquillo Experimental Forest, Puerto Rico - Sample 54 (SPAdes) | ecosystem: Environmental > Terrestrial > Soil > Tropical forest ...
AAGCCGCGTCGCTGGTAATGTGCCCGCGAACAGACACATGCCAAGAAAGCCGAGCAGTAGCCCAAAATTCGTGTGATACGAGGTCATTGGCAAGGCGAGTTAAACGGCGGAGGGCGACACGCCGATGATCGGCTGATGCAACGCGAGAAATCCGACATAAAGACTGGTCGCGAAGATCAAACGTAAAGGGTTGCAACGCGGCACGGCTCGACGAACTTTTCGTACTGGTTACCGGCTTGCCGTTTACACCATGCGAGGTTTCGATTAGCCTTTTTTATAATTAATATGACGGCCGGAGGACTGCGGCCGATGATTGATGCCTCTTTCGAGACGGCGCTAAACGGTCGCGTCGAATACATGCTCGGCGCATGCACTAAGTGCGGCAAGTGTGTTGAGGCGTGTCCAAGCGTTCAGCCTGCCGGCATTGCCGATGTGAACCCGCAGGACATCGTAGGTGGCATTCTCGACATTGCGCGTACCGGCGATGGTCCCGAAGCCTCCGTTAAATGGGCATCGTCGTGCATGCTCAGTGGTGAATGTATCAAGGCGTGTGACTATGGCGTCAATCCGCGGTTCCTTCTTGCAATGGCGCGTATCGCCATTGCGAAGGCCAAGAATGAATTGTCGGAGCGACGCCGCAAGGGCGTGCATAATTTCCGTGGCATGAGCCAGGATGTGACCGTCCTTTCCCGCCTTCAGCTCGATGGTGAGGCGCTGGAGCGGCTCGGGCAAAAGGCCATCTCGGTGCCCACGCCGAACGAGGCGCCCGACTTCATATTCTACACCGGCTGCAATGTACTCAAGACCCCGCACATCGCGCTGCTCGCGCTTGATATCATGGATGCACTCGGCATCAGCTATCGTGTCATGGGCGGGCCTACTCACTGCTGCGGCATCATGCAGCTGCGCGCGGGTGACGTCGAAATGTCCGGTCGTGTGGGGTCGAACACAATCGAGAAGTTGTCCCACTCGAAGTCCGGTCAGGTTGTCTCTTGGTGTCCTAGCTGTTACGTGCAGTTTACCGAGACGACATTGCCGACTTTCGAGAAATTGCATGGTTCCCGACCGTTCGAGATGACTCCGTTCATCCGCTTCCTGAGAGATCGGCTCGACTTATTGACACCGCATCTGCACCAACGGGTAGAAATGCGAGCCGCACTGCACCGGCATCCCGGCGTGGCCGGGGTTATGGAAGCGGCAGCAGATATCCTGGGCGCTATCCCCGGGGTGATCCTGGTCGATCTGAAGCAGCCTGCGGTTGGCCTGCAGAGTGTCACCGTCGGCGTCCTCCCTGCCTACAAGCGCGAGCTGCAGCTCAACGAGCTTCAGGCCGCGCGCGACGCTGGCGTTGATGCGTTGGTCGCTGTGTATCATTCCGATCATCGCGAATTGTGCGCCCATGAGCGCGATTGGCCATTCCGAATCATCAATATTCTCGAGGTCGTCGGCGAAAGCATGGGGTTGCACCGCGCCGATCGCTTCAAACAACTGAAGATGATGCAGGACGCTGATCTCATCGTCGCGGAATGCCGTGACCTGATTGCACAGCATGCTATCGACGTTGGGACCGCTCGCAGCGTAGTGGTCAAGGCGATGATCGAGGACCAACCTCTTCCGCTGAGAGGTGGACCACGCCCAGTGGAACTAAGCCCCAGCGATTTGCCACCAGCGTAACGCGAAGGTGGTGCAACCGTTATCTGCTTTCGCCACGAAGGAATAATCTCGCTGACAAATGTCTGCTTTCGGGAGCAAATGGCGGTCGCCTACTGCAACCTCAAAGTTCGTTCAAAAAAGAGAGGGCTGACCTGGGATTGCAGCCCTCAATACGCATTACTACAAGCCGCTTCGGGGTTGGGCATGAAGCGGTCAAAGTATTTTTCTACGCTTCGTCGCACCGTCGGTCTGTCCGCTACCCGACTCACGCGTAGGTTTATATTTTAGACAAGTAAACCAATCGGCCGGTTACTGCGTTATAGCTCGGCCGCTTCGAAGCGGCCGCCATGGCCGGCCGAGGGCCGCTCGAAGCACACCCGGGCGGCCCAACCAAAAAATGTTAGTGCGTTTGTAGTTTGGCCGCTTTGGCGGTCGAGAAGGTGGAGGAACTGTTGAGCTACGGCGGCCGAGATCCAACTGGATGTCCGGCGACGAAAGCAGCATGTCGGCGATCCCGTCGTAGCTCTTAGCGATAGCCGAACAGATGCCCAAGTCTTAAGGGGTATTGAGTACGAAATCGAACTGGCCGGTGAGGCCATCAGCAGCGTCCGCTATCCGCATCAATAATTCGCGCTGGAATAGACCATCACGAGCATTCGCCGGCTCATTGGGAAAGTATAGTTGGGTGGTTAATAGACGGCTGCTCGGCGCTTGAACCTTGACGTGATAATGCCTCGTGCGGCCGGGGTAGAGCGCCGGCACGATGGTGCGAAAGCGGAACGCGCCATCGGGCCCGGTGACGACATGACCACGATATCGGAAACCGATATTGTCATACTCACCTCTCTCATCAGCATGCCAGAGATCAACCACCGCTTCGCGAAGCGGCCGGCAGCTTCTCGTCAGCACAAAACCAGAAAGTTCGAAGCGACGTCCTGCAGCACCAGGCTCGCGCAGATCACTGCGTTCCGGCGATTTTGGCTTGAAGAACGGTCCCTCGGTCTGGCGAACGGTCGGTTCATCGCCATCGCGACAGGAAGGCGTGGGCGCAAGCTCGTGTGCCAGGACTGCGTCCGCGCTTGACAGTTCCCACCCGGCGGCAAGCATGGCGGTGTTGAGCAGAAATCCGCGGCGCGTCTGTTTCGAGAATCTATTCATGAAGTCGATCGATATATGAAGACCGGCGGCTCACCTGATCGGGGATGTTACTGCGGATCTGTCCGTCCGACTACTTTGAAGATGGGTGGTCGAAGGGACATACTAGCGTGACACCGAGTCTGATTTTGGCCAGTGTAGATGCCGAGGCTCTCGCAGCCGTTTTAAGAAGAATATGCAATGTCGCCAATGGCCTTCAGCCGACATAGAATTAAGCTCGCGGATGTCTGCTTCAGACGTGGTACGGGCATCGCACAATGCTGGGGCGTATCGTTGAAGCAATATTCGATGCCAGCGCCCATCTCGGTGCGCACTAGAACCCCGAAATGATTTCCCAAAAATGCCGGCGTAACGGACATGATCACTCCTGAGCACGAGCGAGCTGCGGCCGGGTTTCGGGCATCGTCAGCCACACCAAAGCGAGCGCCATCGCCGCACTGACCGCGAGCGACAAAAATGCGACTTCGCTGCCGAAACGATCACTGAGATAACTAGCGAAAAGTATGCTGACCGAGGCACCGATCCCGGTCGCGGTGCCGACAATTCCCTGCGCCAGATTGAAGTGGCCGGATCCATACGTGACGTCCACGATTACCAAAGGCACCAGAACACCGAGGACCGCGGCCGCCACGCCATCAAGCATCTGGATTACGACGAGCAAATGCGGATCGCGCACAAATGCAAACAGTATTCCGCGACAGACGAGCGCGCCGGTCGCAATGAGTAAGAGCGGGCGGCGTCCCCAAGTTTGGGCCCGTCGGCCAACCCAGGGAGACATCACTGCGACTACGATCTGCGGCACAATCATACAGGCCGCGATCAGCGCAGGCGCCCAGGCAGCGGATTGCGTTGTCATGAAGCTTCCTATCAGCGGCAGCATCGCCGCGTTGGCGAAGTGAAACAACATGACAACCAGGGCAAACTCGAGCAGCGGCCGGTTGCGTGCAAGCATCATAATGCTGGTTGTCGCCGGGCCTGTGTCATCTTTTTTCGGGATGGCACCATGGCACCGGTCGGGGTTGATATCGTCCGCTCGTACGCACGCAAGCGCCAATATTGTTGGAATCGTCAGAGCAACCGTCACAAGGAATACGGCTCGGCTCGACAACAAGTATCCAAATGTACCCATCACCGCCGCCGCGATTCCACTGCCGATCGAGGCGAAGCGCGCATTGCGTCCCAATCGCCGGCTGATGGCCGATTGACCAACAAGGCCGAGGCTGATGGCAGCAATCGCCGGGCCCAACACGCAACTGCTGACCGCGTGGAGCAGCGCGGCACATAGAACGATCGGAAAGATCGGCCAGACCGCATAGGCCAAAGCGCTCACGCCGATCGCTGCTACAGCCAAACCGGCGACCAATCGTTCGGACCGCGCCCAGTCGACCAGTGCTCCTCCCGGCATCTGGCCAAGCAAAGAAGTCAACCCGCTCACGGACAGGATCAGGCCGATCTCAACCTGGGTCCACTTCTCCGTTGTCAAATAGACTGCGATGAAGGGGCCAAAACCGGTCTGCACATCGGCAAGAAAGAACACAAACCAATCGAGGCCACGCGTGCTGCGAACCGAAGGTCCGCGGCGCTGAGGCGCGTTCGTTGATCGAGCGGTCGGCTCTCTGTCGCGGGCGGAGGTCGATGTGTCGATACGCTGCGTTGCTCGCGCAAACAGGTCACTTCTCCGGTGTGGTCTAGGGTGGTAAATCCAGCGGCTCCAAGGCGCCGGTTGAGCCAATTACTACAACCGAATTGCCCTCCCGGTATTCGGGTGCGGCCTTCAACTGATCTCGGGTCAATTCGAGCTCTATATTGTCGCCCTTCTTGACCGCACCGGCAAAATGCAAAGCGCCCCAGCTCACTGCAATCTTGCGGCTGCCAACCCCAAGAAAACCGCCAAAATCGATAATGGCGGCACGCACCTGCCCTACTGGATCGACGACGATGTCGACGATACGACCCATGTCCTTGCCATCGGCGCCTTGGACAGTCCGGCCAAGAATCCCGCGCACGGCCGCACCATCGATAATGGTAACGGAGGGTTTCGCCTCTGCCGGCGACGATTCGGGACCATCCGCGGCCGGCACGAATTGCGTCAGCATCAGGAGAAAAATCGTGGTCAGGATAAGGCCGACGTCCAATCGCGCGTGCACGAAGCCCTCCTTGTCCGAACGGGGAAAGGCAATAAGGAACGCGATTTAATTGGCAATGGTTCCACGCTGCAGCAGCAAAGCTGACGACGAGATATGGGCCTGCAATGCTTGCTTGACAAAGCAGACAATTTGGCTACGCGGCACGCTTGGTCAGACGGAACACTTCGCGGCACATTAGCTTGTAGTAGGCGCCTTTGCTCTTCATCAGCCAATCCGGTGAACCATCTTCGATCACGCAACCGGACTTTAGCACCACGATACGGTCGAAATTGCGTAAGCTCGAAAGCCGATGCGCAATCGCTATCACAGTACGTTTCTGCATCAGGCGCCCGAGGGCTTCGCGAACCGCTTCCTCGGAATCGCCGTCCAGAGAGGCCGTGGCCTCATCAAGCAAAAGGATCGGTGAGTCCTTCAGGAAAGCGCGTGCAATGGCGATACGCTGGCGCTCGCCGCCCGAGAGTTTGACACCGCGATCGCCGACGACCATGGCGAAGCCCGCAGGCAGCTCATCGATGAATTCGCATCGTGCCGCCCTTGCCGCTTGCACCACCTGCTCGTCGGTTGCGTCGGGTCGACCGTATCGGATGTTTTCCATGATCGATCGCTGGAAAAGGGAGATATCTTGGGGGACCAGTGCGATTGCCGAACGCAGACTATCCTGTGTGACACGAGCAATATCCTGGCCGTCGATAAGGATCCGGCCGCGCTCCACATCATAAAAACGTTGGAGCAGGGCGAACAGAGTCGATTTGCCGCCACCGGATTCGCCGACCAATCCGACACGCTGATTTGATTCAATTCGCAGGTTGAATGTCTCGAAAACACGGCGGCCGTCGGGATAGCTGAACGAGATATTGTCGAATTCTATGGATGCGCCCCATTTGACAAGGGGGCCAGCTTCGGGATGATCCCGCAGTTGGTGTTGAGCCAGTAGCGTTGCAAGCGCCTCCGAAAGCCGCGCGACATGCTGCGTCACGTCAACGAGGGCGACCGCAAGGTCGCGCGTGGCATGCAGGACGGATAGTCCCAATGTGCAGGCAAGAACAACATCGCCAGCCGTGGCCTGGCCGCGCTGCCAAAGTGTAACCGCCCAGGCCACCAGTCCAATCGTGAAGGCAGCAGTTACGACGGCGTGTGCAACCCGCAGCCTTTCCAGATAAAGGAGGCTTCGGCTGCGCGCCGCCATTTCACAATCAACCGTCGCGCCGAAGCGATCAAGCTCGCGCCTTACCGCACAGAACGCCTTGACGACAGGCATATTGCTAACAACATCGACCATCTCCCCGTCAACGGCTGCCGCCTTAGCGGCAAAATCGTGATGAAGAGGTTTTCCGGCCGCTGCCACGCGGAACATAGCGACGACAACCACGCTCCCGGCAACACTCAGGACGCCCGCCATCGAAGTGCTGACCGTTGCAACCAAGGCAATTGCCGAGACCGTTGCCAGACACGGCGGCAGCACGTTCCACACGAACATATTCTCAATTGCGAAGACCGCATTGGAGGTCGCGGTGATCCGGCTGGTGAGCGTTCCTGGTAGCTGGTCGGCAAAATAGCTCGGAGCATGACCGGTCACGTGACGAAACAGGTCACGGCGCAGATCACCGGTTACTTTGACAAAGGTTGTGCTCGCGAGCCAGCCGGCGGCGCGCCAAAGCAAATTGTCTCCAGCGATGAGCGAACACAATAGCAGGAAGGACAACCAGACATTGTGCGATAAACCTAAGGTGAGGCTATCGACCAGGATTTTGACGCCGTACTGGGTGCCGACCGAACACGTCACAGCTGCGGCAACTGCCGCCACAATTGCCGCATGCGAACGCCATCGTGACCGCAAATAATGGCCAACAAACGAAAAAGGCCGGCCTGCGTAGCTGGTTAGGTTATCCATGCGCGCGGCGACTGGCCAAGGACACCACATGTGAGATCTGCAACGACGTCGCTAGAAATACAATCTGCATTGGAACACCGTACATGTCCCCTCCATTTCAGTTTTGGGAACCATCTTGACCCGGAAACGTTCCCAGCTTCGGCGGCTTTTTCAGGGTGAACGTTGTCAAGTCCAGTGGATTAAAAAAATTTAGGGAGTTCAAGCTGATGCGCATCGCGCAGGTACCCCCGTTGACTGAAGCAATCCCTCCCAAACTTTATGGCGGCACAGAGCGGGTCGTTCACTGGTTGACCGAAGAGCTCGTCACCCTCGGCAATGACGTGACGTTGTTCGCAAGCGGAGATTCCCATACCTCGGCAAGGCTTGAGGCGATATGGCCAAAGGCTCTGCGGCTAGATGGTTCAATACGTGATCCACACGCTCTGCACATCGTAATGCTGGAACGCGTACGCCAGCTCAGTCATGAATTCGACTTGCTGCATTTCCATCTGGACTATTACCCTTTTTCACTTTTTGCCCGTCAACAAACGCCATTTATTACGACTTTGCATGGCAGGCTTGATTTGCCGGAGCACCAGCCTGTATTCCGGACATTTCGCACAACACCGCTCATTTCGATCTCAAATTCGCAGCGGCGGCCGGTCCCGCAGGCGAATTGGATCCAGACGATCTATCATGGGGTCCCCGAGAAATTGCTGTCACCACGCCCGGTAAAGCCGGCTTACCTCGGCGCGCTCGGCCGTATAGCACCGGAAAAATCGATCGACCGCGCAATCCGGATCGCCAAACGATGCGGTATACCGTTGAAGATCGCAGCCAAGGTTGATCCCGTGGATCAGGAGTATTACGACGAAGTCATTAAGCCGCTTCTGGATTCGCCCTTTATTGAATACATCGGCGAGATCAGTGACCAGGAGAAATCAGAGTTTCTGAGCGGCGCGGTTGCACTGCTCGTAACGATCGATTGGCCCGAGCCATTCGGGCTTGTCATGATCGAAGCTATGGCGTGTGGCACGCCGGTGATTGCGTTCAACCGTGGATCTGTGCCCGAGATCATCGAAGATGACCTCACCGGCCTGATTGTGGAAGACGAGATCTCGGCGGTCAGCGCGGTCGGCCGGATCTCCGAATTAGATCGCCAGAAGGTGCGGGCGCGTTTTGAACAGCGGTTCACCGCGCGACGTATGGCCATGGACTATCTAGCTGCATATCGCAATGTCATGCACCTCGAAACGCCGCGTCTGAAAGTAGTTACGAGTACCGAGTAAGTTTCTTGGCCGCGCTGAAGGTAGAAGTGGCCGATTTAAAGCCGCCGGAGGGCAGTTGTTATTTGCGGGCGGGATCGCCTTTAGCTTTTCCTTGTCCGTTCAACCCGAGAAATATACTCCGCGTGCCTGCGATTACTCCTTTTGCCAAAGACATGGCGCGCTCTACATTTCTGATCCAAATGGCAGTCTCGGACATCGTCCCTTAACGAGCCTGGTTTGAACCGCTACGATGCCCTGTCCTGAGCCTTGGGGGAGGCAATGAGACGACGGGATTTCATTAAAGGAATTCCTCGGAAATGACGATTGCACTGCGGGCCGCGACCTATAACCTTGGGTCGCGTTATTCTATTCAGACCCGAACTGACGAGGGATGATATGGCCGATAACCGTGCGGATTTGGATCCATCTACTTGGGATCCAGCATTGGATGCCGTGGTGGCGGCTCCGAGACACCACAAAGTCATCTTCGAGAATGAGCGCCTTCGCGTGCTTGAGGTAACCTTGGAGCCAAACGACGAAGAGCCCATCCATCATCATCGATGGCCATCGGTGTTCGTGTTCGACCAGGTCCAGGGGCCAGTACACGATTTTGCCCCAGATGGCACTAAACTGCCTCCGAACCGAGACGTCATGCAGGCGATCCAAAATTGGAATGGCCAAGGATGTTTGGTCGTGAACATGGCGCCGCAACCACTCGGGCGGGTTTTCAACGCTTCCGAAAAGACGATCCACGGCATCAGAGTTGAGATGAAGGCGAACCCCTGAGCGGCAGGAGTTTGCCAGTAGGCCGCACTTTGCTGTTCGCTGCTGGAGCCGTACCATTCACTTGCTGAATGAAAAAACTCTGGCCGGCATTTTTCAGTTGGTGCGCGCTCAAGCAAGGCCGTTTAGTACGGCATCGAAGATGTCGAAATTCCGCAGTTTATTGTGCTTTTCCACTAGGAAGTCCAACCGCAGGGGATGTGAGACAAGAAAGGGCACGCGCTGTTCGTGCAAGCCGCCGTGCGAGCGCAGACGATGGCCCGCCAGGCCGGACAAATCGTGTTGCTCCGCGCGCGATCCGATAACCGTGGCCGCATCTGACATGACTATGAAGTCCCCCTCACGATCCAGCGGGAGGCCATACTCGCGGGCGGCAGTTTCGGCGTCTGTGACGACTTCGATCCCAGGCAGGTCCGCGGTCGCCTGCATGAGCGCCGGTATGGCCGCAGGGTCGCGGACGTAGACGCGAACGAAAGCGCCCAGTGCCCCGTGGTGGCGCACGAATGGGTCGGTGATTGGACAGATGACCCGCGCGCACTCGGGGCCGAAGCGCTTCGTCAATTCTTCTTCTAGAAAAATGATGTTGGGCGTGCCATCGGGGCGACACTTATCGTTCATCCCGTGATCTGCCACGATGCCGACAACGGCACCAGCCCCCACGAGACGGCCGATCCGCTGATCGACCTTCTGGTTGAAAGCATTCGCCTCCGGGTCTCCGGGCGCGTAGGCGTGCTGCACGAAGTCGGATAGTGACAAGTAGAGCAACGTCGCATCACCGCGCTCGACCAGTCGTATTCCGGCGTCGAGCACCCAAATCGACAGGTCAGCCGAATATCGGTCTGGCTTCGCGCGTCCGACTAGCATCTCGACGCTCTCTATCGAAGCTCCCAAGATCGCCTTCTCGGGATATTCCGCCGAGATCGCGATCCCATTCAGGTCTTGCGATAGCATCAAGCGCAGCTTGTCTTTCGCGGTCACCACAGCCGTCTTCACGCTGGCATGTGACATGGCGGCCAGGACCGTTCCGCACCGCATCAGCGATGCGTCCGTGATCATCCGCTCTTCGCCAGTCGTGCGATCCAGATAGTAGTTACCCGCGATGCCGTGGATCGAAGTCGGAACACCGGTCACGATCGAAACGTTGTTGGGATTGGTGAACGTCGGGACGGCCGCATCCGCAAAACCCAAGAAGCCGCCCTCCCGGAAAGAGGAGATGGTTGGTAGCAGCCCATCCCTCAGCCCTTGCTCGATATAGGCGGGATCGCAGCCGTCGAAGCAGATCACCACGGTGGGACGTTCGGGCAGGCGATATGAACGGCCGTTCACGGTGATCATCGATTTGGATTGCGCCATTGTCGTCGCTTCTCTCGGATAAAGCCCTCATATAGCCGGATGCCGGAACGATGCCTGAAGGCGTCGCAAAAATTGGCTTATCCGTCACCGCCAGCATTCACCCCTTAGCCTTAGGCCAATAGGCGACATGTACAGGTGCAAATCGGGGTCCGTCCGTGCGCACTAACACGCCGTGCCCGGGGTAGCCCGACGCGGGACCATGACCACCCGCCCCCAACAGACCTTCGAAAACCGGGCTTCTCACGCTGCCATTTTCGTGCAGACTTGCGGAACCAAGGGAAGGGGCATTCGCATGGCCGAGACCCTTCAGACTGCAGGGCTGCCTCGCCAAGACGCCCACAAGCAACGCGCCGCCGCGGTGCTTACCGCACTCGGTGTCGTCTACGGCGATATCGGCACGAGTGCGCTCTATGGACTGAAGCAGGCCGTCCAGGCGGGCGGGGCGCCCACCCCCGATATGGTGATGGGCATCGTGTCACTGATTCTATGGTCGCTCCTCCTGATAGTCGGGCTCAAATACGCCATTCTGATCCTGCGCGCCGACAATCACGGCGAGGGCGGCATTGTGGCACTCCTCGCGCTGCTCGATGTAAGGCACGCACCGCGGGGGAGCTGGCGCGCCTCCTTGCTCATCGTCGGTTTGATCGGAGCCGCGCTGCTCTATGGTGACGGCGTGATCACCCCGGCGATCTCGGTACTGAGCGCAGTCGAAGGTCTCAAGGTCGACGCACCCGGACTCGCGCCGATGGTTGTTCCCATCACAATCGCAATCCTAGTCGGTCTGTTCCTGGTCCAGCGCAAGGGAACGGAATTCGTCGGCAACATCTTCGGGCCGGTGATGCTGGTGTGGTTTGTCGCGATCGGTGTGCTCGGCCTGCTCGGTATCATGCAGACCCCGGGCATCCTAGCCGCCATCAGCCCCCACTATGCCGTTGCCTACCTCGTTCACGCAGGACCCGGCATCGCGTTCGCCGTGATCGGCGCCGCCTTTCTCACACTCACGGGCGCCGAGGCAATGTACGCGGATATGGGCCATTTCGGCCGGCTGCCCATTCAACTCGGGTGGTTTGCGATCGTGTCGCCCGCTCTTATGCTCAACTATTTCGGTCAGGGAGGACTGCTTCTGGCAGATCCCCACGCGGTCGAGAACCCGTTCTTCCTGTTAGCACCAAGGTGGGCCCATTACCCGATGGTCGCGTTCGCAACCATCGCCACCGTGATCGCCTCGCAATCCATCATCTCGGGTGCGTACTCCCTCACCCAGCAGGCGATGCAGCTGGGCTTTCTCCCCCGCATGCGGGTGCAACACACGGCCAGCCACGAGAAGGGCCAGATCTACATACCTGTCGCGAACTGGCTGCTGGCGGCGGGCACGCTCGCCGCCGTGCTTTTATTCGGCTCGTCCGACGCGCTCGGCGGAGCATACGGCATTGCCGTCTCAATCCTGATGGCGGTCACGACGGTGCTTGCGGCCCTCGTCGCACTGAGATGGGGTTACAACCCCCTCATGGTCGCAGCGGTGAACGGGTTCTTCCTTGCCATCGAACTGATCTTCGTTGCCGCAAACATGACAAAGCTCGTCGAGGGCGGCTGGTTCCCGCTGCTGATGGCCGGCGTTATTGCCTTCCTGATGCTGACGTGGCGAACCGGGTGGCAGTTGCTTGAGCACGAGCGCTCCAAGCTTCGCCAGCGCGAGGAGGAGTTCATCGAATGGGTGCTCGCCAATCCGCCAATTCGGTTGCCAGGAGCGGCGGTGATCTTTACGGCTGCGAGCACAGGCATCCCGCTCTGCCTGACGCATCACCTGCGGCACAATCGCGTCCTGCACGAGCGCGTGCTGCTAATCGCCTCCATCACCACCGATGCGCCACGCGTGGACCCAGGGCAACGCGTCACGCTAGTGCCGGTAGGTGCCGGCATTACTCGTGTCCTCGTTCATTTCGGGTTCATGGAAACGCCGAACGTGATGGACGGACTGAAGCTCGCCTGCCTCGACCCTCAACTTCGCGGCATCGATCCGCAGAACATCACCTACTATTTCAGGCGGGTGATGGTGATCCCCAGCGACAAGGCGTCCGGCATGGCGGTCTGGAGAAAATCCCTGTTCGCCACAATGCACCTCAACGCCAATCTCCCGGCCGCGTCGTATTTCGGAGTTCCGGCCGCCCAGGTCGTGGAGGTCGGGCTCGAAGTCGAGATATAAGCGCGCGCTCGACGTCGGACATCCGACCCGTCAGCAACTCGGGTAGTCGTACTCGATAAGGCTGGCTGCGGAAACGAAGCGCAACCCATTGAGGCTCGCGTCCCAACTTTTCTTGCTTAGCGGTCAACTGCTCTTGTGGTCGCGATCAGGGGAAAAGCAGACATGGTGCGGACATCGCACAATGTCTGCCTCTGGACCCACAGCGGACTGGCATCACCAGTGTTAACGCTCCTGCGCTGCCGCCGATCATGTACCAGGTATTGGCATTACCGGCATGACCTCCACGGATTCGCCGGGGAAGATTGTGAAGTGTGGATGGGCTGCGAAAAGCCTTGCGGCGTCGTCGTGTGACGCCGCTCGGACAACCGTGAAGGCTCCCATGTCATTGCTTATGTCTTCGATACCGCGTTGAGTGACCTTCTTGGTCTTACCGAGCGGTCCACCTATAGCAACTATCGCGCTCTGGTGCTTTTCGACCCATGCCTTCCACGCGGCGATTCCCTCCCGCTCCTTTGCACGCCGTTCCGCTTCGGGAAGAGCGTTCCATGCCATCATCTTTTGGCTGGTTTTGCTGCCAAGGAAAACAGCGAGATAGGTATTGTTGGCGTTCATGACTTTTCCTTACCTTTGTATTTTGCTGAGTTGAACAAAAGTTGTAGGCATAGCGCTACGGCACCCAGCCGTAGTTTATATCGGTCATGACACTCATTGTTGACGCTGGAGGAGATCGAGACTGCGATCGACGACGCTGTCCCATTGGGATGACGGGGCGTCGCCATATGCGTCGTGCCAGTTCCACCACTTGTATGGCGGCGTCTGAGGGTAGCCCTCCGGCGAATCTTCCCACTCCTCCTGGCGCCCGAGCGCCGTCATGTCGAGGTAGCTCCAGGTGCTCCCCATCGCCTCATCGCCGCGGCTATTGATAAAGTAGGTGCGGAACACCTTGTCCCCGTCGCGGATGAATGCATTGTGGCCGTGCCATTCGTCCACGCCGAAGTCGGTGTCGAAGCTGTCCGTGATGGTGTACCACGGCATCTTCCAACCCATTCGTGCCTTCAGACGCTCGATGTCCTTCTGTGGCGCGCGCGAGGCATACGCGAGCGTGGTGTCGCGGGCGTTCAGATGGGCGAGGTGGGCGACCTGATCGGCCCCGAATGAACAGCCGCGGCAGGCATGCTCGGGCCAGCCGTAGACGCCGGCCTCGAAGAAAGCGCGGTAGATGATCAGCTGACGACGACCTTCGAATAGGTCGAGCAGGCTCACCTTACCCTTGGGCCCGTCGAACTCGTACTTCTTCTCCACCGCCATCCACGGCATCCGTCGACGCTCGGCGGCCAGCGCATCACGCGCACGAGTCAAGGATTTCTCCTTCACGAGGAGCTGCTGGCGCGCGGCCTCCCACTCCTTCCGCGACACGATCGGAGGTATGTTCATTCCGAGATGTCCTTTGTGGTGCTGCATGTCTTCCGCCTTGTTCCTGTCCATGTGTCTCTCCTGCTCCTGTTCATTCTTGCACTGCCAGCGACTCTTTACCTCTCCGACCGCAGTCGAACGCTGTGGCTGCACGGTTGTTCCGTGAACGGCCGCTGCATACCGCCCTCATGCGTAATACCGGCCGCGCGAGCGCCGTTTTTGTCGGCTGGAACCGCCAAGGCCGCTCTAGCTAATGAGTCGGCGGAGATGGACGTTCCTTCGCAGTGACTTTTCGCTCAACGATTGAGCCACACCGTCATGCCGGGCTCGAAACCGGTTTGAGCACCTTGCGGATCGAGTCGCAGGCGCAGAGTGCTGCGATCATGATCGCCGATCGCGCGCTCAGCTTGCCAGGTCGCGAACGACCCGAGCGGCACCACCTCGGTGACGACGGCCGGCGTCAACTCGCGTGCGCCCGGCCGCGCCACGTCGACCTTCGCGCCGACCGTGAGGCCACGCAGCAGATCTTCGCGCGCGTTGAACGACAGCCAGCGCTTGCCGGTCTCTTCGATCGCCAGAACCGGCTGGCCGGGGTGGATGTTCTCACCGACCTCGGCGACGATCACGGTAACCACACCGTCGGCCGGCGCGCGCAAGATGGTCTTGTCCAGGTGCCGCTCGAGCACGGCGAGCGCGGACGCCGCGGCCTTGACCTGCGCGTCGGCGATGGCGCGCTCCTCGCGGGTCGGCCCGGCGACCGCCGCGTCGTGATTGGCTTCCGCCTCGGCGATGTCGGCCCGCGCCGACGCTACGTCGTTTTCGGCCTCATCGAGGGCCTGCTGCGTGGCGTTATTGCTCTGCGCCAAAGTGGCGGTGCGAGTGAGCTGCGCCTGCGCATAGTCGAGCTTCGCCTTCGCCTTGGCAATGGCGGCCGCCAGCGAGGCGATCTCTTCCGCGCGCACGCCGGCATAGACGTGGTCGCGATTCGCCACCGCTTCACCGAGGGCCGCGCGCGCCTGTGTCACCGACGCAGAAATCTCGAGCGCCGAGAGCTCGGCAACGACGTCGCCGGCGCGGACCTGGTCACCCTTGCGGACCTTGATACTGGTGAGCTGGCCGCTCACCTCGGGCGCCACGCGGATCTCGGTCACGCGCACGACGCCAACGATGGGGGCCGCCACACTGGAACGCCACCCGAGATATCCACCCGCGCCGGCCGCGACCAGGAGTAGAGCGACCGCGACAACGGTTACGGGCCTGTTAGCCATGCGCCTGTCTCCGCTTGACGAAGAATGCGGATATCGCTGCGAGCGTGAAATAGACGACCGCCAGAATCCACAGACCGCGCCAGTCGCGCGCTACCTCCCACAGGCTAGCGCCAAGCTGGTCTATGCGCACGAGTCCGTCGATCGCGAAATCGGCCGGGAACACGTAGTGCGCGGCGAGAACCGACCTCGGGATCGCTTCGCGCGGCCAGGAGAAGCCGGCCAGGAAGAACTGTGGCAGGCTGGTGCCAACAAAGATCAGCGTCGGGGTTTCCGGATGCTTGAACCAGACACCCACCGCCTGCGCCATGAAGCTCGTTGCTAAAGTGAATACCGATGCCAGCGCGAGCACTTGCAGCGGCTGCCCGAGCGTGGAAAAGCCGTAGAAGCGCGGCAGCACGATGAAATAAAGCGCGAGCGCCGGCAGATAGATGGTCAGATGCGCGACGCCACGGCCGAGCACGGTGGCGAGTGCTCCGCCGCTGCGCTCTGCCATTGCGACCACGGTCAAAAGCGACGCGCCGACCAGCAGCATCTGTTGCAGGATCAGCACGAAGGCCGCGGGCACGACATAGCTGGCATAGCCGCCGACCGGGTTAAAAATCGGCTGCAGCAGGACATCGGCTGGACTCGACGATGCCAGCGCCGCCTTGACCAAACTGCCATCGGTGCGCGCGCCGCCGGCGGCGAGCTCTGCCGACAGCGTATTGATTGCGACCGCGATGCCGCTGGACATGGTTCTGAAGATAAAAAGGTATGTGGCATCGGCGTAGATCGGAATGTGGACCGTGGTGCCCTTGAGCACGTCGCGCTCGGTCCCGGGCGGAATGCCGACTACCGCGAAGGCCTCGCCGCGATCGAGAGCCGCGCGCGCTTGCGGAAGCCCATCGGCGCGGATCACCACGCTGATGACCCCGCTCGCATCCAGAGTCTCTACGATGCGTCGGCTCAGCTCGCTCAGATCATTATCGACAACCGCGATCGGGATCTTGCGAAGAATCTGATTGAGGTAGGGCTGCGGGTAATAAATTCCGTAAACTATCGGCGCAACCACCAACAGAAGGAAAGCGCCACGAAGCGCAAGCACGCGCCGCCATTCGGTGACAAAGGCGCCGCCGATGCCGAGCGGCGCCGGGTGGGCGAGGATCGGCTCGGGAGCGGGCGCAGCCGAAGCGCCCGGTCTCGCGATCGAGCGCAGGCGGAGCATTGCCAACAGAGAATAAATCGTGGCAAGCGCAGCGAGCGCCGCGAAGGGTCGGGCCGATTCAGCCAGCGGCAGTCCGCGTGCCGCCTGTCCGAACAGAACCGCCATGTACCAGCGCACCGGCAGAAATGCGCTCCAGATTTGTGAGAACGCGTTCATGCCGAAGGTTGGAAACCCCACGCCGGCG
>Ga0207728_100054_pt1 | contig 15843 bp, 17 predicted proteins | sample LuqExpMetageno54_FD_187812 | JGI IMG/M metagenome (GOLD analysis project Ga0207728, IMG submission 187812) | Tropical forest soil microbial communities from Luquillo Experimental Forest, Puerto Rico - Sample 54 (SPAdes) | ecosystem: Environmental > Terrestrial > Soil > Tropical forest ...
GCGGGGGCATCTCCCGTTTTAGACCCGCCGTAAAATTCGGTCCCGCCTGTTGACTTCGGTCAAGGAAGGCCGATGAGGCTTTCTGGCCAGATGCCATCGAGAACAATGTCGGCCGAAAACTAAGCGGCCTACCCGCAGGCGGGGGTGAAATCCGAAACTGGGGGCGAAACATATGACCCGGACTTCCGGCGCCCTGCTGTCCACATACAACGCGCTTAACGTCCGCTACTGGACGATCTACTCGATCCTCACCGTCAGTATCTCGCTCGACTGGTCAGTATCCAGTTAACAGGCAGAAGGAGTCGGATAATGAAATACAGCCGCCGCGAAGCTAAGACGTACGCGCACAACGTGATGAAAGGGGTCTGGACCGCGATCCCGTTCCCCTTCACGGAGGACGGCAAGCTCGACGAAGCTGGGCTGCGCAGAGACGTTCGGCATTACGTTGACGGCATTAAGGTCGATGGCATGTTCATTGGCGGCTTGGTCGGCGAGGTTTGGTCGCTGACAATGGAGGAGCGCTTCCGCGGCCACGCGATCGTCCTCGACGAGGTGGCAGGCAAGATCCCGGTAATGCCGCATACAGTCGCGGCCAACATCCGCGAGACTGTGGCGCTAACCCAGCATGCGCAAAAGCACGGGGCCTCGTTTGTCATTATGGCCAACCCGCCCATGAATTCTCGCCACCCCGATGTCACGTTTAACTTCTTCAAAGCGGTTTGCGCTGAGACTGACCTCGGCGTCGGCCTTTTCAACACGCCGATCTCCGGCTATTCGCTGACTCCGCAGCAGGTCGCCGACCTCGCTGAGATCGAGAACATCGTCTGTGTTAAAAATGCGCAGCCGCAGGCGCACATCCTGGAAACCCGCAGGTTGGTGAAGGGCAAGATCGTGCTGTGCGATCCGCTCGAAGCCAATCTACTTGACAACATGCTCTTCTATGGCGACCAGGTGCACAATTCGAGCCCCGCGCCCTATCTCTTCCAGTCTCCCAGCAATACGCCGATCCGCGACTACTACCAGGCAGCCGCGGCCGGTCGCTGGGAGGAGGCCCGCCGCATTTGGACAACGCTCGCGCGCGCCCGCGTGGTCGAGCAGAAGTGGATCAATGCGCCTTGGTCGCTCGGCTTTCTGCCAAAGGCCGCGGTCAAGGCGTGGAGCGAGATGATGGGGCTCACCGGCGGCAATCCGCGCGCGCCGATCCCGCCGCTGACGCAGGCGCAGAAGGACGAGCTTAAGCGCGACCTGGTCTGGGCAGGCCTGCTCGAAAAGACGGCCGTGGCGGCCGAATAGACGACACAAATTATTATAATGACTATTATAATGACCGCTCTACGACATACGCCCTTACGTGAGGGTGAAGAGCTGAGTAACCGGTTCGCGCAGGATGCACTAGGCTTGCCAAATCCCTAGGGCGGGCAAATGATCAAATTTCCCCGCAGAAAATTTCTGCATTTGGCAGCGAGTACTGCGGCGCTCTCGATCGCGCAGAGCATCGCCGGAGCGCAAACCTATCCCTCGCGGCCAGTGCGCATCGTCGTTGGATTTCCTGCTGGCATCGCGCCCGATGTTACCACCCGCCTGCTTGCTCAATCGTTGTCGGAACGCCTCGGGCAGCAAGTCATCGTTGATAACCGGCCGGGGGCGGGCAGCAACATTGCTGCCGAGGCGGTCGTTCGAGCGACCCCTGATGGCTACACGCTCCTCGCAGTAACTGTAGCTAATACGATCAACGCGACCGTCTACGAAAAACTTAGTTTCGACCTCATCCGCGATATTACGCCGGTTGCAGGTACCTTCCGGTCGCCGCAGGTCCTAGCGGTGACTCCGGCATTTCCGGCAAAGACGCTTCCCGAGTTCATCGCCTATGCCAAGGCCAACCCCAGGAAAGTCAATTTCGCCTCCGACGGCAGCGGAAGCTCTCCCCACGTCGTCGGCGAACTATTCAAGGCGATGGCAGGCGTTGACCTAGTTCATATCCCCTATCGCGGCAGCTATGTACCCGATTTGCTCAGCGGACAGGTACAGGCGGCGTTTAGCGCGATAGCCACGCTGATCCCTTATATCAAATCGGGTCAGCTGCGCGCCCTCGCGGTAACTACGGCAGCGCGCTCGGGGGCGCTTCCCGACGTACCATCAGTGGGAGAATTTGTGCCGGGTTTTGATGCGTACCTATGGCACGCTATTGGCGCGCCCAAGGATACGCCGCCGCAGATCGTCGATAGGCTTAACATAGAGATCAATGCAGTGCTCTCTAGTCCCAATATGAAGACGCGGCTCGCCAGTTTGGGCGGTGAGCCGATGATAATGACACCCACCCAATTTAAGGCGTTCATCGGCGACGAAATTGAGAAGTGGAGTAAGGTAGTGAAATTTGCGGGCATCAAAGTGGAATAACCTGTAAGCTTCTTGAAGGCCTTCAGTTCGTCGTTGTAGGCGGATGGGTACCTTTCTTTCGGCCCGGTATCGCTCCCTGAGAACACCGTAACCAGCCCTCGTTTTTGTTGAGGCCTCTGTTGTTCGATATTGCGATTGATCACGTCCGGCTGGGTGAGCAAACAATCCCCATTGCGACCCGTGTTGATGTTCTGGTCTGCGGCGGTGGCGTCGCAGGAATTGCAGCTGCGGTCGCAGCCGCACGCAACGGTGCAAAGACCCTATTAATCGAGCGGGCCGGGTTTCTGGGCGGGACTGCAACCGGCTCAGCAATGGGATTGATCGTGATTCCGGCGAATGAGCTTGTCGGCTTTCCACGTGAGTTTTTTTCGCGCCTCGCGCGCGAGCAAGGCGCTGGCCTTGGTGACGTCGTGCCGTGGGATATCGAGACCTACAAGCTGACAGCACTCGAGATCGTGCTGGAATCGGGCGCCGAACTTTTGTTGTACACCTGGGTTTCAGAACCGTTGGTCAGCAATGGCAAGATGGAAGGTGTTATCATCGACAATAAATCTGGCCGTCAGGCCATCATGGCCAAAGTCGTCATCGACACCACGGGAGACGGCGATGTCGCGGCGCGAGCGGGCGTCCCATTCATAAAAGGACGCGAGGACGACGGCGCGATGCGACCGACGACGGTCATGGGCCGCTTTGGTAACGTCAACCTTAGGCGCTTTAAGGAATATATTGACAGCCATCCCGACGATTTTTCTCGGGACGACGGCCGGCGCGTGGTGGATTTGGAGCGTGGGGTGGTTCGCGTCGACGGTTTTTTCTCAATCGTCGAAAAGGCCAAGCAAATAGGAATACTGAATGCCTCCCTACCGATTCACTACCTGCGCTTTAGCGGTGTAATTGCTAAGGAACATATCGACCGCGGTATCCTGATCTGCAACAGCACGCGCGTCTACGACGTAGACGGAACCAAGGCCGCCGACATTACGCGGGCCGAGATCGAGGGACGCCGGCAGCTCCGCGATATCGTGCGCACCTGCCGCACTCTGCTGCCGGGCTTTGAACACAGCTTTTTGATTGATACATCGGCTTATCTTGGCGTTCGCGAAACTCGTCGCATCAGAGGGCGCTATACCCTAACCTATGACGATCTCGCCAACGGAAGGCGATTCGACGATTCAGTCGCCGTAATGACCTCGGTTGACTACGGTAACGCGGAAATTCATGGGCCTGACTACGGTCACGAAGGCTCTGCAAGCGATGAATGGGCGCGTAAGCTTTCGCTGAAGCTGATGCGGTTCGAGTTTCCGCTCAGTTGCATGATCACCGAAAAGATCCAAAACCTCGTCGTTGCCGGGCGCTGCGCGTCGATGACGCATGACGTCGACAAATTCGCGCGCAATATGGCGCCCACGGGCTTGCAAGGGCAGGCTGCCGGTACATTCGCGGCTTTGGTCGCGGGGCACGACTGGAATCGACTGCCGGTGGAAACGGTACGGGCCTGCCTCGAGCGAGACGGGGTGCCAGTCAGCATCTTAGGGGGCGAAGCTCATAATAGAATCGAAAAGCGACCGACCGCTCTGAGCTAATTTGCACATTATCTCAGACGCACGGTATTTCAGTGTAGGTCACGATCGACAACTCGACGGTCAAATAGAGGAAGACGGAGAGTGTGCAAAATTTTGCAGATCGCCAGGCTCGCATTGGTGGCCACATGCCTCACTGCCGCGTCAATCATTGCTGAAGCCCAGTCTTATCCAGACAGGCCGATCCACTTGGTCGTCGGCTTTCCGCCCGGCGGTATCAATGACATCGTAGCACGTATAATCGGACAAAAGATGTCCGATAGTCTTGGCCAGGCGGTGGTCGTAGAAAATCGTGCCGGCGCTGGCGGTACGATCGGTGCGGATTGGGTGTCGAAGGCGAAACCCGATGGCTATACGCTGCTGCTCGGTTCGGTAAGTAATCTTGCAATGGCACCCAGTCTCTACAAGAACCTGCCTTATGACCCGACCAAGAATTTCGCTCCGGTTGCGCTTGTCGCCGCGGCGCCGAATATCATGGTGGTGAATCCGGCCTTTCCCGTGCACAGCGTCAAGGATCTGATCGCGCTCGCCAAGGAAAAGCCCGGCACGATCAATTACGCGTCGGCGGGTATCGGCACGTCCAATCACCTCTCGGTCGAGCTTCTCAAGGTGATGGCCGGTATCGATCTTGTTCATGTGCCCTATAAGGGCGACGCGCCAGCCATTACGGCTGTCCTCGCTAATCAGGTGCCGATGATGTTCCCGACGCTGCCCGTGGCCCTGCCCTATATAAAGTCGGGTAAGCTTCGCGCCGTTGCGGTGTCCAGCGCAAAGCGATCGACACTATTGCCGGAAGTGCCGACCGTCGCCGAGTCGGGCGGGCTGCCCGAATTCGCTGTGAGCATTTGGGTTGGCGTCGTCGCTCCTCCTGGGACACCGAAGCCGATCGTCGACGAGCTCAACGCGGAGATTCGCAAAGCCGTGGCCATGCCGGATGTGCGGGAGCATCTCAAGACGCTCGGGGCCGAACCATCGAGCGATTCACCGGAGCAATTCTCGGCCTTTATCGCCGCGGAAACGGCGCAATGGCTCAAGGTCGCGAGCGCGGCCAACCTGCAGCCGAACTGACCCAGACGAGACCCGATGACATCACCAAGGATCGGCATCACGATGAGCGATCCCGCCGCGAGCGACATAGCGGGAATCGTCACGGCGCCGATCGACAAGCAAGCCCTGCACGCTGCCGCATACCCATTCGACGGCCATATAAAATTACTGGTTCATCTCACGGTTCTCAAAAATGAGGGGGATAATGGATAGGAATCGGGTTACCTGCGGAAGCTTGGTCTGTCGCAACAGACTTTTGACATTTTACAAAATCAAAAGGTACTGCGCTCGCGCGCTGCTGACCTTTGCCGCCTTCACGCTCGCAATAACCTGCGCGACTGCCGAGACGTTCCCGAGTAAGCCAGTGCATATCCTAGTGCCGTATGCGGCGGGCGGAGCGGTCGACGTGTTAGCGCGTACAATTGGACAGGCGCTGTCCAAGATCTGGGGCCGTCTCCCAGTGATCGAAAACCGCGCGGGCGCCGGCGGCATTATTGCGTCGCAGGCTCTAACCCAAGCGGCCCCAGACGGCTACACGCTAATTGTGGTGGCGAGCGGTCATCCACTCAACCAATTCATCTACTCGAAGCTTCCATATGATACGTTCAAGAGCTTTACCGCCATCAGCGAATTAGCCTACTCACCCCTCGTGATCGTGGTACCCAGCAAAAATCCAGCCAAAAACCTCCAGGAAATTCTAACGGTGGCGCGAGAAAAACCAGACTCGCTCTCATATGGCATGTCGGGGAATGGCACCTCTGCCCACCTAGCAGGCGAGCTCCTGAAGTACATGGCCCAAGTTAAGATCACAGCGATCCCGTACAAGGGTGGCGCGCCGGCTCTGACCGCCGTCATAGCGGGTGAGATCCCGCTGAGCATCAATCCAATGGCTGAGGTGATCGGACAAATCGAAGGCGGCACTGTGCGCGCAATCGCGGTCACGACGGCACAACGCTCCAACGTGTTGCCAGACGTACCTACCGTGGCGGAATCTGGTGTACCAGGTTACGAGACAGCTGTTTGGTGGGGTGTACTTGGCCCAGCCGGGATGCCCGCAGAACTCACTACCAAAATCCATCAAGACTTGGCGGCCGCGCTACGCGATCCTGCTGTTCTTGCCTATTTGAAGAAGACAGGCTCGACACCTGTCGGCAGCTCACCGCAGGAGTTCGATGCGTATATGCATGCCGAGGCCGACAAGTGGGGGCCTGTGATAAAGGCCGTCAATATCCGAGCGGAATAAGAAGGCAGATGGACCACATGAGGGCATCGATCAGATATCGCATATCTTCGAGCCTGCTCGCCCTTTTGCTATTCGCCATAGCCATATCGGCATGGGCTGCAGACCCAGATCCGCGTCAAGTACTAGCACCGACAGGAAAGCTTCGAGCCGCTCTCTATCCCGGGACGCCTACTTCAATTCTCGATCCCAATCAGAGCGAGCCTCGCGGGGTCGGTTATGAACTCGGTAAGGCGCTCGCAACTAAGCTCGGCGTTCCTTATGAGCCAATAGTTTATCCCAAGAACGCTGACGTGCTCGAAGCCGTGAAAACCGGCAATGCGGATGTCGCATTCACCAATGCGTCGCCAGCGCGCCAAAAAGAGATGAATTTTGGGCCGCCATTTCTGCTGATCGAGCTCGGCTATCTAGTACCGGCGGGCTCTCCCGTCGCAGCCTCGGGTGACGTTGACCAGAAAGGTCGCCGAATTGGCGTGACGGCCAACAGCACATCGGACGCGACGCTTTCGCGGGATCTTAAAAACGCTGAGGTGGTGCGCGCGACTACTGTGGCGATTGGTGCGGAGATGCTGGCATCGGGCAAAATCGACGCCTTCGCTACCAACAAGGCAACCTTGTTTGAGATGGCTGAAAAGGTTCCGGGGTCAAGGGTACTACCTGACCGCTGGGGTGAAGAGCGTCACGCCATTGCTTTTCCCAAAGGACGAGAGGCAGGCGCAACATTCATCAAAGACTTTACCGAACAGGCACTTGCGTCTGGCCTGGTTAAAGCCGCAATCGAGCGGGCGGGTCTGCGTGGAGCATTGACAGTCGGGAAATAACATTTAAGCGACGCCTGAGTAGCTAAGCATTCTTTAAAATTCGGTGGAGACTGAATGCGTGCCCGACTCACAGTCGGCCGCCGAGAAGCTAGAGGATCAAGCGCGGCCGCAGAAAATCTTTGAGATTCCGCTGTTTCGCAGGAGGTTTAACTAGGACTTTTCCACTAAAATGCCGTGAGGTTCGGACCAAAGCTGGCTGGGGGTGACCATGAGCATGAAAACAATCCTGGTGCCGATGGAAAGGCATGACAGCAACCCGTCGGCGCTGGAAACCGCACTGCTATTGGCTCGAAAGTACGATAGCTACATCGAAGGGTTGGCGCTGCGTTGGGCGACCGCGGATTTTGTTTTAGGCGACATGGCGGTCGTTTTTCCACCGGAAAGCTATATACAGGAGCTTGCGGCTGAGGCGCAGCGGACACGACAGACGTTTGAAAGCTTTATGCAGAAACATGATGTGCCGCGCTCAACCGAGAATACTCGGTCCCTATCGTTCGGCTGGCTAGACGAGCCTTTGGAAGGCGAATCCGTAGTTGGCAGCCACGGCCGCGTGTTTGATTTGATCGTGATGAATCGGCCCGACGCCCAATCGACTGGCTTATATCTTAGAGCGCTTGAATCCGGTCTGTTCGAGAGTGGCCGGCCGATGCTCCTGTCCCCACCATCACCGCCTGAACGCATTGGTACGAACGTATTGATACCTTGGAACGGTAGCACTGAGCAGGCCTGCGCCGTGGCTCTTGCAATGCCACTGCTCGAGAAGGCCGAACGCGTTACAGTTCTGACGGTCACTGGAGGAACGGGAGTACCGGGGCCGTCCGCGGAGCAAATGATCAGATACCTTCGACGTAATGGAATTCCGGCGGAGCCGCGGACTGTCACGCTTAACGGCAAGAATACGGGTGAGGCAATTCTGGCTGCCGCTCAAGGATTGAGTTGCGATCTATTGATCAAGGGTGCTTTCACGCAGAGTCGGTTGAGGCAAATGATTTTCGGGGGAGCAACCCAACATGTGATGGGCAATGCGACCCTGCCAGTGCTACTGGCGCACTGAGTGTTCGAGACGGCGTTTGGATCGTCGTTGGGGCCAATTGGAGCCGTGTCCGATGCGTGACAATAGGTCCCGATATTCGCATACATGTAGTCCTTAAGCCACTCATCCCGCACTCGTCGAAAGCTTGCCCGAATGCGGGCAAAAAATCTGACAAAGCTTCCATCCCGAAACCGCGTGAAGGTTTCACAACCCTAGTCTGGCGGCGATTAAGCCCGGCAATCCTCAGGGCCTTTGCCCTTCCAGAATACTTTCGGGACTCTCGACCACCCTAACCGCGTCAATATCGCCGCCCGCATACGCAACGATTGTGGCGTGGTCGGTCTCGCTCCATCTAATAGACATTGCCGTATCGATATTTACGTAGATGGGCGTTTTGTCAGCCTTACGGGTGCATTTGATCCAATTTGCCATCAGACATCTCCGCCAAGGAACCTATCCTTCTAGGTAGGCCGATTAAGCCTGATTCGCTTTCGTAAATCCGGTTGGGGGCAATTTTATATGGGAATTGATCTATACCCGGATCGGATCTTGTGAAATGCAAGTTAGCCGGACGCTATAGGAGTTGAGGCCTTTTATGGATGCGAAAGTGAGTGCTGTTATCTTGGTGACCGCCTTTACGGCATCAGCCGCGCTGGCTCAAGGACCCAGCACTGAAAAGCTCAAAGCGGATGCGCAAGAGGTGGTGAAAATAATCAGCAGCGATAGCGCTAAGGCGCAAGCCTATTGCGAAACTATAAAGCTGGGTGACCAGATGGACCAGGCCGAGCAGAATAATGACTCCGACAAGGCGGAAGGCCTGTCCAACAAAATAGACGAACTCAATCAGAAGCTCGGACCAGAATATCTGAAATTAGGGCAGGACCTTCAGGACATCGACCCCAATTCCCCGGACGGCCTGGAGCTTGGCCGCACGCTGGCAGCACTCGATAAACTTTGCAAGTAGCCGCACCGCTTAACGCGGTCTACTTCACTGACGGCGGCCTTTAGCGCACGCCGTGCGACATCATCGTTGCTGCCATCACCGGCCGTTGTGCCGCTTCGGCGATTGCCATGCCAAGCCCCTTCGCCATGCAGGCATAACTCCAGTCGTTCATGTGCAATCCGTCCTGGGATACGAATGTCTTGAACGGTATGTGATCAACCTTGCTCCAGCGCTTCATGACGTCATAACGGCGGAACAGGTCAACGTTTTCGTACTTTGCAGTCGTGGCGATTAGCTCGACCGTGGCAGCCGCGCGGGAATTGGCAATCACTTTCGGCGCGAATTGCGGATCAATAATCACGACATCAGCGCCGATAGCACGGATCTTCTTTAGGCCATCTTGGATCGCGGTATCGCCGCTGTTCAGATTCTGGTCGCGGACAATTGAATTGGTGCCAAACTGCCACAAGACGAGGTCGGGCTTGGCATCGACAACGGCACTATCGAAACGCTTGACCATGTCGTTAACTTCTTCGCCATTTACGCCACGATTGATCACAGTGATCTGGCGATTTGGGAAGTGCCGCTCAAGCTCAACGGCCAGACGGCTCGGATAAGTTGCGCTGGCTGTGCTCGCGCCTGCGCCAGCGGTCGATGAGGAGCCAATCGCCACAATGGTAATGGGCTCGCTTGTCGCCAGCCTTTGCGCAATGCGCGACAATGGGTGGGCCAGCCGAAGCATATTGAATGGCAGATCGCACGCCACCTCAGCGGGTTCGGCGTGCGCCAACAATGGCACTGCCAGGCTAATTGCAAGCGCGGCAACAGCTGCAGGAAAAGCAAGATAGCCCTTTCGCACGGCGTTCTCCCATTTGATGATAATGATCGGTTTGTCCGCTCATGGCCCGTTGCGACAGATCGGCGATGGGTGACCACTGGCCGCTATTTGGGGAAAAGCAGACCTAACGCTCAAATCGCGAAATCGACTGCTTGACTCGTTCGACAAATTTTCGATTGTTTCGACGTGTCCACACACGGGGCACTTATAGGTAACCAGCTCAGGCATCGCACCGACGCGCGGCACGCTGCTGATAGGCGCTAGGCCTTCACCGAGGCAACTGCAGTCTTCGGGGAGATGGTGAAATCTAATTGCCATTGCCAACAGAGTGGCAAAGCAGGTCAAACACACAATTCAGGAAAGGTCCTTAAGGGTCTTCCGAACCTAATTAGTCAGGATTGCTGACCATATTCGGCCGAATGTGTGTCGGCACAGCGTTTACGATGACCGCGACGCTTATTTCGTGGATCGCAGGCTCGGCAGCCGGCACTTTTGATTTAGGTCATGGATGAATGTGGGACGGCCTTTATTGGAGGGTGCGCCGGGATTTTTTTGAAGGGTGGCGAATATGCCTTCGCCTAAAGATCTCGCGCGTCAACCGACCTATCTCTACGAAATGATGCAGCGCCTCGGCATCGAGCCGGGCGAAGGCGTGGTGCCGCGCCTCAGCATGGCCTACATGACCGCGTTTCACCGCTGCCAAACTTGCCCGGTCAAGGAAGCCTGCCGCGAATGGCTCGACAGCATGCCGCAATCCGTAGCAGCCGCCCCGAGCTTCTGCCCGAACGACGATATTTTGTTCGAATTGCGGATTAATCAACCCGGTCACGCTAGGGTCGCGGTCGACCATCATGCTTATATTGCCGACCTTGAACGCTTTGTAGATGAAATCGACGAGCTCTTGTTGCAAAAGGCGGACGACGATCCATTGGTCGGCGAACTTAAATCCCGCAAGGTGCGTCTATGCGACGAAATCGAATGGCTTCGCCGTAAGCCGTCGCAACAGACTTGCCACATTGATTCTTAAGCGTAGGGTCGATGAAATTTTTGCCAATCTTTGGCACGACGGCGAGTTGGCGCCTTTAATAGCACGTATAAGCGGCACCATGTTGCCGAGCCAACATTATCGGTCTAGGCACGCCTAAAAAAAGCCGAGCTATGCGGGGCCCGACCGAGCGCTTGGAGGACCCCCGGGATGTGGCGGGGGCGTCGATGACCTTACGGATTTTCGCGGTCAATTCGCCCAGAGTCACAGGATTGAGCCGTTGTTCGAATAGGATGATCCGTTATTAGCTCACGGGTATTGGACTTCTCCAACACAAGGTTCAGTTGCTAGCTACATCGGCGTTGTTATGCCGATCATTATTTTAATTGCATTCTGGTTTCACTGAGCTAGCGCAGAAATCCGCAGCAAAATTCATTTTCCCGTGAAGTTCGTCACAGGCAAAAAAGTACTTCCCACCTTATTGTGCCCGGCACACTTCAACCAGGGGGCTGCTAAATGGCAAATAAGAAATCTGTAAGACGCGTGCGCTGGTCTAAAGACGATTATCGAACGCTAAAGGCGCATTCAAAGGCGAAGACACCAGTAGTCAAAATTTCCAAGCAGATGAAACGCACCGTCGGTGCCCTGCGCCAGAAGGCGCTCAAGCTTGGAATCGGCCTCGGGCATCAGCGATAGCAGCTGAACTCTATGGTCGCCTCTCCAGCGGTGGAAGTCACAATCGACTTTCTTTTGTTGGCAAAGATGGCGGTAGTAATTGCCGGAAACAGCCTATCCTTTTGACATAGGGTGTCCCGCACAGGGGGGGGCGATGGCGTGTCACCGTCAACGATTCTGGGTAGGCCTGTTGAGTCTCCGGCGTGAGCCGCGGCGCTCACTATCATCATCCCTGCAAGCATCGCCCGCCTATTCGCGGCCGCTGCAGCCGCTTCGCCGCCGCAGAGTTAAAGTCCCTATTGGGGTACGTATGGTGTTTCATTTGTGACGGCCTGACATACGGTCCAATAAAGACCAAATGCTGCAGTGTCTTTCTGCAAAACATACAATATAGCCTTTGCGGGATCTTCCTCATCCCTCCAGATGGGCCCCCATAATCCCTGCTTGCAATCGAAAACCTCTCTTGACCGAAGGCCGTTAGTGATCAAGGCCAAGCTTTTGCTATAATAGAATTCATTTATTGTGCCATCGGGGTTGCAATCTAAGCGTTTGCCAAAAACGCTCGCGAGCCTTTTATAAGGATAGCGCCAAATAACCACTTTGTACGGACCAACGATTTCCGATTGCCCGCTTTTCACTTCAATGCTTTCGACTGGCAGGTCAGGTGCCCCAAGCGTCAGAAGGTCTGTCGGAGCGGGATATAGCCCATCAGCAAGTGCGCAATAATCGCGCAAAGTTTCCAGTGCCTTCAATTCCAACCTCATCACATCGGGATTATCAACCGTCGTTTCGACAATCATAAACCTACCCGGCCGTATAGTCTGCACAGTATTCAGATCAAAGGTCACTGTGTTAGCTTCACTTTTAAGTTCGACGAAACGGTTTTGCTGATCGCTCGCCCATGACGGGCCAAGCACGACAAACCAGAAGGCGCAGATCATCGGTAGCGGTTTCATAGAACCAGTATGCGCCAACTTACGTGTTGGCGGTACGAGATTCGAAACAGCTTACCGGGGAGGCTTTTCGTTTGAGGAGGGCCCGCTTAATCGCGGCCAAAACAATGGTTATTGCCGATAACCGGCCGGTCGTATGACCTATCGATTCAGCATGGCTGATAATTCCGGGCATCGGGCAAACTCGTTATGGAATCACGATCTCGCAAAGAGCCAGTCTCAGCGTGAAGACCTTTTCATCGCCCAATTTCCGCGACCGTGTACGCACGTCCGGATTTTCCGTGGCGTATAGCTTGGCGACCGCGAAATTCAGCGGTTTCACGCCGGCGCAGTCGCTGGTCTCCGGCGGATGTTTGCGGCCGCTTGTGGCTTGTCGTTGGGTACGCTTACTGGTTTGGTTCGATCACGATTGGGGCCTCGAGCTCAAGTCGCCGGTTAGAAGCGAGAACCGCGCTCACTGCCACCGTCCAATTACCCGATTCCGAAAGCACAACTCCATCGACATGCCATTCTCCAGCGGAGTCTTCTGTAGCAACGCGCGTCGTTGGTTTGCTGCCAGGAGTAGGATCGGTGAGCGTCAGCATCACTTCCCGCGCTTCAAGCGGTTCAAGATTTTCGTTTAAAAGACGAATTGTTGCACGCGCGGTTCCGACGCGACCCGGCTCGATCGTGACGTCTGCCATGCCCTGTTCGGAATGGATGTGTTGGAAGGCGGCATCCGCGGGGATAGCGCCAACGGGCGCGTGGTGATGACCGTGGCTGGCCGGTGGCAGTGTGCCTAACACAGCAACGATGACAACTATGACCGCGCCCATGGACGCCTCGATTGCGGCGTTGTGCTGCAATCGGCGCCGCGCACCCTGCGCGGCCGTCATGCTCGCATTTTTGACCAGCCTCGGCGTCAGCCGCATCCTATTGACCGCCGCGATTCCGACCATGCCTAAGAAGCATGCAATTTTCATCAGGAGGAGGCGGCCATAACCGGTTTCGACCAGCGACGTCACGCTGCCCACCAGATACCAAGTGTTGATGATGCCGGTGAACAGAAGCGCAGCGACACTGGTGATGCCAAAAGTCGAGAAGCGCAGCGTGGCTGTCCGCGCCACGACGAGTTCGGCCGTACTATGGCCTGTCATCGCCAGTAGCAGAGCAAGCGGAACGAGCGTTCCCACCCAAGCAGCGGCGGCAATCAAGTGCAAAACGTCTGCGGCCGGATGAAGAATGCCTTCAATGCCTTGGCCGCCGATCGCGTGGCCGGCCCAGGCTAAGGTCCCGACAAATGCCGTGGCTAAAATGAGCGTCGCTGCCCTGACCCAACCCGACTTACTACCGTGTGTCGACAGGAAAGGAACAAACACCCCGGCGAGAACGCACGCCAGGAAAAAACGCGCCACCCAATCATTGCCGAATTCGGTGCGTAATAGCACAGTCCAAAGCACGCCCTGCGACAACACCTCCGCCAGCGGCTGTCCGCTCATCGACTTCGCAGTCAGGACAAGCCAGGCCGCCCCCGACAACACAGCCAGAGTGAGACCGATCCACGCGATTAACGCCAAACGTGCTCGAACCGCCACGGCGAGACGGGTGTCATCGTTCCCGTGGCGGAATGCCGGCTCGGCAATGGCGACAATGAAAAATACGATGCCCGCTACTAGGAGTGTTGCGGCGAAGTGAATGGCACGCGCGTAGATCGTCGGGTCGTTCATGGGTTGCCGACGTAGAAGGTGAAATCTCCTTCTGTCGTGTGGGTGTCGACCGAGAGTGCACGCCAGCGCACCCGGTAGCTGCCCGGTCCCAGGGCTTTAAGCAGGATACGCATGGTATTGGCGCTGATCTGCGCCTTGCCCTGGTCGACTCGGGCACCGCCTGAGTCGAACACCGCGATGCCACTGAACGCCGGCTCTAGGCTCTGCGTGAACGTGAGCGACACCTCGCGCGGCGGGGTGCGCACAGTCGAGCCCACGAGCGGGCTGGCGTGATCAAGGAAGGCATGGGCGCTTGCCGCTGTTGCCGCGAGCGATAGTGATAGAGCGATGATTTTATGCATGATTTATCGCCCTCCAATATTGGTCGGTAAGAGGGTTGTATTGATGAGGGGACGGCCAACAGAGTTCGGGAACATATCGTCTAGGTAGAAATGAAGCTGGCCAATGACGCCGACATTTGTTCCGCTCGCTCGATTAACTGGAATAATCGCCTCTATGCCAACCTGATAGGTGTTCGCAACGTAGATGACGCCCGGATTGATTGTGCCGGTCGTTACCGTCCCGCTATCGGCAAAATTCGACGCGGGGGTTGAGAACTGCGCCTCGATGATTGGTATCAGATGATTGAGGAAATCCGGCATGCCAAGGTCGACCACTGCTGACTTCAGATAGGGCAGACTGTACTGGATGCTGCCGCCCCAAGTCAGAATTCGCGGATTGGCGATGGTTGAGGTGTCGCCGGTATCAGGATCAACCACCGTGGTGGATGAATTGCCTGGAATTGCGTAACCCACCTGGCCAGTGATCGCGAATGGCCGTAGCCAACGAATGCTATCCGGTAGATCACCGAAGCCCTTTCCAACCACCAGTGCTGGGGTGTAGGTCGAAAATCGGGCGGCGCCGACACTCGCAGCCCCGCTGCCGCCCCATTCCACCGATAATTCTGCCATCACCGCCAACTCATGCGGGGCGTTCTTCAACAGCTGCAACTGGAATGCAGTATCGAGGTTCTGAAAGCCGCTGGCGGTCGGCCCGCCCGGTGGTCTGAGCTGCGTCCAAGTCGACCCAATTGATATGCCGAAATCTTCGGTGATGCGTTTTGAAAAATCCCCGGAGATATCGAGTTCCTGAGCCGAGGGGGTATCACCGTTCTTAAACACCGAGATAGTCGGTATGGCCAACTCGTCGGCAACGCAGGGATCGTCAACGATCAAGGTTGCCGGAAAAAAGCGATTGCCAACGATGCAATGGGCGAATGCACCGGAGACAGGGATCAAGACGAACAATAAGGTGAGCGCCATTGCGCGCGAGCAACTCAGATGAGCGGGCATGACTGATCTCTACTATGGCGTGAGATGCAGAAAGCGCGGGCAAGTTCCTACGGCTTCACACTGATAGTGGAGGCGCTCGCGAACGGTGGGATGTGTTATCGGCACCGGGGACGAGAACGAAGTTCTCAAGCAACGCGATGCTCTCGCCTGAGGATCGCGGTCCGGCAACGGCCGTCACTGGCGGTGGGGGCAGTGCTGCCATGAGGATCAGACAACCGACGCAGCACGAGCCGATGCAGATTTTGCTGTTGGCCTCGTCGGGCGAAGGCGCCGGATAACCGGCAGGACTGTGAC
>Ga0207728_100073_pt1 | contig 14237 bp, 14 predicted proteins | sample LuqExpMetageno54_FD_187812 | JGI IMG/M metagenome (GOLD analysis project Ga0207728, IMG submission 187812) | Tropical forest soil microbial communities from Luquillo Experimental Forest, Puerto Rico - Sample 54 (SPAdes) | ecosystem: Environmental > Terrestrial > Soil > Tropical forest ...
CACTGTCGAACCAGTCGAAATGCGGACAATCCTGCCAGCATCTGTTTTTGGCGGCGCAAATGTTGTGACTGCCGGGGCTCAAGCGGTCGCCGGTTTTGATCAAGTCGTCTGCAACTTTACTCCAGTGTATGTATGCAATCCGTTCGAAAGGCCAGGCATGTCCTACTTGCAGGCAACCCAGGCCTTGGTCGATGCCAGTAACGATCCAACGAGCCAACGCAAGCTCATACGGCTTGTCGGAACTCAGAATATGGGCAGAGGATTCGGTGCGGGCAACTTCGGATACCTCAACCCCACGACGGGTTCTTACCTCGTGGAGGCGTGTGGCCCTGCGGCGGGAGGAGGCCTGGGCCAGACTATAGCGGCATCACGTCCGACTACCTGCCTGCGTTTGAGCGGAGTGGATGTCCAACCAGGTAACGACCAGGTCGCGATGGATGGACTCAATACTCGGTTCGATATATACGCCAATGGCTTCCAATCCTGTAAAGATAACTACATCGCCGACGTGAATGTCCGAAAGGGATACATCGCCCCGGGTAATGTGAATTGGTGCAACGCCAAGCCTTCAGGAACGAATTGGCCGCTCGCCGACACCATTGCAGCGGCGTTGCCGGTTGATCAAAACATGATCCTCGGAGGTAGCGGGGGGCAACAACTCGATACGACAATCGCCATCGGCAATGGCACATGGGACTGCGCCAGCTACTGGAGTGTTGCGCATTATGCAGGACCAGGGCAGGCCTCTCCGCCGCCAGGCTGCACGAGCGCCGCCACGATTTCTCGCTACAGTGTCTACCAGTACGAATTCAATTACATCAGTGACCGCTCACGTGGCGCCGAGTATGGTGATCCGCAGTGTAATCCGTTGGGAATTAAATTTCGGCGCGTTCTCAATGCGGCGATTATAAATTGTGGCAGCAGCCCGGTCATAATGAATAATGATGCGCGGAATGTTCCAGTTGCTGCTTTCGGTCAGTTTTTTCTAACGGTGCCTGCCCCGTCGAGCCCAAGTCTCTATGCCGAGTTTGTGGGTCTCATCAAGCCAACGGACCCCCTCAATCACGATATGGTCCAATTGTACCGGTAATCTACTAGTACAGGATGACGTGACATGCCAGGGCAAACTAATCGACCAATATGGCGCGACAATGAGGGAAGTGCGCTAATAGAAACTGCGCTTATTTTGCCTGTTCTCATTATATTCATATTCGGCGTGCTCGAATTCTCCTGGCTGATTTGCCAGCAACACATGATTTCAACCGGCGTTAGCGACGCCGCGCGTTACATCGCGCGATCCTCAACTCCGAATGATCCAACGATCAAGCAGGACGCGAAATACCTGGCAACGACGGGCGCAGTCGATGGTACCGTACTTCGAGTCCGAGGGTGGAAAGCGGACGACGTCGATGTTTCATATAGCTTTATAAGCAATCCTGCCGGCAACGACGGGTTAACCGGTTTGCGCGGTGGTCCCGCTATCGAAACCGTGACAGTGTCGACTACCTTCACCGTGCCTTCGCTTGGCTTTTTTGACATCCTGGGTCTGTCGCCTCCGACGTTCAGAGTGTTGCATCAGGAACGCGTCATCGGCTCTGGATGAAAATCGTTTCAACGGTTATTCGCGATACTAACGGCAGCGTACTCGTTGAAGTAACGATTATGCTGACGATCTTGATTGTTTTTATATTTGGCTCAGTTGACTTCTTGCTGGCCTTTTACGACTGGAACGCCGCTACCAAAGCTGTCCAGGTGGGTGCGCGGATTGCTGCAGTTTCTGACCCCGTCGCCAGCAATCTCAATATTATGAGCGCTGCTCTGGTTAGCAGATCGTTGCGGCCAGGAAGCGCGATGCCATCGTTCACAGTGACGTGCAATGGTGCCACTTCCAGATGTGACTGCAACGGCGCCTGCCTGGGAGGGGAGGTCGTCTTTGACACCTCCGCCATGAATACAATCGTCTATGGACGTGGGAGCAGAGCCTGTGGCGATGCCACCTCCTCTTACACCGCGGGGATGTGCGATGTTTTCAAGAGGATTACGCCAGCTAATGTCGTGATTGAATATCGGCAACCTGCCGCACCAGGCGGCCTCGGTTATGTCGGACGACCGGGCGGTCCGATGCCAACAATCAAGGTCTCACTGCAGAACGTGCCGTTTCATTTCTTCTTTCTCGGATTTTTATTTAACGATATTCAAATGCCGAGCTTCGCAACCACGGTAACCGGCGAGGATTTATCCTCCTGCGCCCCAATGGTACGCGCTTGTGTCGACACACGGTAAGGTCGCCCGGATAGTCGTTTCAGGCCTCTTGTTCCGAAAGAATTAGTTGCGGATCGCTAAGAGGGTTTCGATCACACCTCCTAAATTCACGACGCCGTGCAGCAGCATGGTCAGAATTGTCGAGCCGCTTTTCCAGCGCACCCATCCGAGCACTAACCCATATATGAATATTTGGACAATCAAGTAGAGATCGTATTGCACGTGGACTATGGCCCAAAGAAATGCGGTAACAATAATTACCGGCCAGGTATCAGCGGGCGAGCGATACCAGCCGCTAAAAAGGAATCCGCGAAATAGCGTTTCTTCGCCAATCGGTCCTACCACAACTAGAGCGACGCAGAGCAAGCCTACCCAACCGGTCTCGCGAGCAGTGCGATAGATATCGAGTTGGAATTGGGTGACGTCTTCATGACCGAATGTCTTACCGATCAAGTCGGCAATAAGCATGAAAAAGGCGATAGCGATAAAGCCCTGCACCAGATCGCGCACTCGGGGCAAGGTGAGACCGAGATAGTGCACGAAGCCGCCAGCTGTCCTCGATGCTAGTAGGACGAGAACAAGAACCTGGATCGTCGTGCCGATGTAGAGGGTCAAGGTCACGAGGCGGCCATCAACCCCCAACTCGGACCAATGCGGTAGGCTCAAATTATACCACCAGACTAGCGTCGCCAGCGCCACGAGCTGCCCGCCAAATAGCGCGAGGCAGCCAAGAGCAAGCGTGGCCCACCGCCCCCAACGTATCCGCGCGCCGGTCATGGTACCTCGTTCCGAAGGCTAAGGGTTCGTGGATTTTGGCTCGGTGATATTAAGATGGCTGCCCCTACTAGAGAATTCCGATCGGGCGCGAGAATTCTATTTTCAATCGCTTGGCATTGTGTACACAAGCCAGCTATAGATAGTTTACACTTGACAAATTGTTGAGGTTAAACGACGCCATGCTGGAATTGAATCGACGCGCATTACTGGTTGGAATCGGAGCTTCCTGCTGTGTTTGCGGATGCACTACCAGCTCGCACCCGACCGGTCCCGATCCAATCTATCGACGCACAGAGGTTGAGTATTCCACCCGGGAAAAACCGGGAACGATCGTTATTAATCCGTCGGAGCACTTCCTATATCTCGTGGAGAAGGAAGGGCGTGCCGTGCGTTACGGTGTTGGCGTCGGTGCCGAGGGCTTTGTTTGGTCAGGCGTGGCGGCAGTCCGTATCAAGCGGGAGTGGCCAGATTGGTACCCAACAAACGAATATCTACAACGCAAACCGAATGTCAGGGCGGCGCTCACTGAATTGGAGAGCGGGGAGGGTGTTGTCGGCGGGCCCGAGAATCCACTGGGCGCCCGTGCTTTGTATCTTTGGCAAGGAAACAAGGACACGCTCTACAGAATTCACGGCACGAACGAGCCGTGGACCATTGGCAAGAACGTTTCCTCCGGCTGCATTCGCTTGACCAATGAGGATGTCACAGACCTATACGATCGCACACCTGTCGGTACTAAAGTTGTCGTGTTGCAACCATAATGGGCCTTTCATGCCGACCTTGAGCCCACCTCAAATTACTAAAGTAACCATGTTACTACAGCAAACATGGTGATGACGCAGCCGACTTTGGATTAACATGTCGTAAATTGCGGTCAACCCCGGCAATTCTTGGTCAGAGCAAAAACTAATAAAATTGTAAAATAAGTTAATCGGTCCAGAGCTAAAACGCTTAAGGGCTCCCAAATAGATTTATTTAAGTAGGAATCGGGGGTCGACCGATGACTTGTATTGGCAATAAAGCGCAGTAGCCAGCTGATGCCTTTGCATATGAGAGCAACACCACCAACTTCGCACAAAACTGCAGCTGCGCGAATTGCCGCGGCCGCTACAAATTCCATTTCTTGTATGCAACGCGTATTGAATAGCTTTGCCGGGGACCAATCTGGCAGCTATGTCATCATGTGCGCAGTATTGATGCCGGTATTTATCGGAATGAGTGCACTTGGCACAGAAGTCGGGATGTGGCTGTACACACGTCAAACGGTACAGAGCGCGGCCGATTCAGCGGCAATCAGTGCAGCAATCGCTTACTATTATGGTTCCGATCCGACGACAGCGGCGGATGCGGTTGCGGCCTCTTACGGTTTCGGCAATAGCGACGGTCTAGAGAGGGTCACAGTATCGACGCCGCCCGCAACCGGGAATTATACAACGACAGCTGGTGCGGTTGAGGTCGACATTCAACAACCGCAATCAGCATTGTTTTCGGCCCTTTTCGGTATTGTGCCGTTTAAGATCAAAGGCCGCGCGGTAGCCCTCGCCAATATAGGCGGCACCGGTTGTACTTTGTCGTTAGATCCGACCGCTAGTGGCGCAACGACAGTAAAGGGGTCAGCTCAGGTCACCCTTAATGGTTGCAACATGTATGACGATTCCAACTCCCCGACAGCAGCATTGAGCGTCAATGGATCGGCAACTGTCTCCGCCCAAGCGGTCGATGTCGTGGGAGGGATATCAGGGACGAGCAACATTACAGTGCCGCAACAGGCAGACATGGCGACAAACCAGTCTTACTGGCCAGATCCATATGCGAATACACAATTTCCAAGTTTCTCTGGATGTGATCAACATAACTTTTCTGCGAAGACCACGGTTACCCTAAGTCCAGGCGTCTACTGCGGTGGGATGACTCTAAATGCTGGTGCAGCTGTAACGTTGAACCCCGGCATTTATTATCTGGATCGTGGCAGCTTGCAGGTGAATGGCGGCGCCTCCCTAACGGGTACAGGCGTTACTTTGGTGTTCACCTCGAGTACAGGTCAAAATTATGCAACAGCCACGATAAATGGTGGCGCTACGGTCAACTTGACAGCACCAACTTCTGGGCCCACCCCGGGTATCGTGCTCTTCGGCGATCGAAATATGCCGACTGGAACGGGTTTCAAATTCAATGGTGGCGCCTCGCAATATTTTGGTGGCGCAATCTACATACCGCAAGGCGCGGTTGATTTTGCAGGCGGTGCCAACACGTCAACCGGGTGCACACAACTGATCGGTGATACCCTTACGTTTACAGGTAATTCAAACCTATCGATCAACTGCAGCGGTTCTAAGATAAAGCCCATAGGCACATCACTCGCCAAACTGGTTGAATGAGGATGACGACCGTGCAATGCGCCATCGCGACCAAATTAGCGCCCGGCTACAGCACATTTGTCCAGTTATGGCGCCAATATGTAAATGGTAGTCGCGGCACCGCAGCCGTCGAATTCGCGATTTTCGCGCCCGGGCTCATCCTTATGATGGTTATGACCGCCGATTTGGCTCTCGGCATCTATTGCAAAATGCGAGTGCAGAATGCTGCCCAATTTGGAACAGAATACGCTGTGGTGCACGGATTCGACGCCACGGCGATAACGAATGCAGTGTCGAGTAATACGAACGTTTCCGGATTGAGCGTCACGCCGCCGCCGTATCAATTTTGTGGTTGCGCCGCAAGCAGTGGCATTAATACCACTGGCTGTAGTTCGCCGTGCCCTGATGGGTCATCTGCCGGTGTTTACGTGAGCGTTTCCACTCAAGGGACCTATAACACGCTCATACCGTATCCATTGGTTCAAAATAGCTATACTTTTGCAACCCAGGCGACGGTCCGAATACAATGAAATTCCCTCGATTCCTAAACAACATTTGTGGTGCGACCGCGCTTGAATTTGGAATGACTGCGCCGGCTTTCGTTCTATTAATGATTGCAATCGTCCAGGGCGGTCTTATTTTTTGGACACAACTCGGCCTTCAGCAAGGAGTCGAGATGGGTGCTCGATGCGCGAGCGTTAACACTATACTTTGCAATAGCACGAGCGCAGTTCAAACTTATGCAGCCCAGGCAACCTATGGTGTCAACCCTCCGGCGTCTACGTTTTCCGTGGCGTGGAATTTACCCTGCGGCACGCAAGTTTCTGCTAGTTACGCCTTTCCAATCATATCGAATTATTTTGCAGCCGCGACGCTGCAAGCTCAATCGTGTTTCCCAAAATAAAATCTGATTGCGATCGTAGTGGGATAAAAATCTAATTTGCTAACGTATGTGCGTGGACCGCTTCCCCATCATCTCGATCGAGTACCGCCCTATAAAGGCGGTCCCTGGTAATCGCCTCAAGTAACTCAATTGCCAACGAGGACGCCGAGATGCCCATCGTCGCTGCGTATTGCTGGAGCTGGTCGACGATGGCCTTTGGGAGAGCGATGTGTCTCTCCGTACTGACCTTCCGCCTCAAACTGATCTTCAATTGTGAGCACCTAACGCGTAGGGTACCAACGGTCCAACCCATACGCTCAGCGATTTCCTCATCGCTCAAACCCTCGCTGATGAAATAGGGTATTAGAGCGGGATCAGTTTTGCTCTTTCTCACGCGACACCTACGTCACTGCAGAAGATGTTCAATCAAGCCCCGCCACAGGATATTCAATTGAACGTCCGTTTCTTGCAATTTATCGAAAGTTATAAGTTGCAATTTTGGGTCTAATTAAAAAGACAAATCAAATCCGTGACTTAACCTTTGAACTGGCCGGGAACTCGGCAATTTGCCCCTCATTTGAGCGCAGTCGAGACGCTGACGAAGTCGTTGGTGATGCCGGCACCCTGAACGGCGGTGCATACTTTACCTCTGGCGATCAGTGCGTATTCGATCGCGGTAGCGCCGGATGCGTCCTTCAGGAACGAGTTTAACGTCGTTCGACGCCGACCGATTGAACGTATGTGCATTAATTTTATGAATTAAGAACAGGTTTTTCTAAAGGTCCAATTTTCCGAATTATGTATGCGCGGTCTGTTGAACTCGCAGGACACAACCCCGTCGAGGCAACGAATAGACGCCGAAGGCGTCGCGATAGTTAAAATTTTCACTAATCAGCAAGCTAGTATTTGTCCATTGCCGGAAACATTTCGTTCACGGCGCCGCTTTAGGAAGATTTGAGCATACCGCACTGACTCAGATGATGCTTCACTGATTCAATACTTTCTCTGACCATATTGTCGCTGGGGCGATAGCCTACCACCGATATGCAATCGGTGTCGTTGATAAATTGAGAATAAACAGACGCCATGCGAAACGACCAAGCCGCAGATAACAATCGTACTCGCGTAATGGTCATCACTGCGGACGTCGAGTTCGAATCTTCAGTGCGCGCCACGTTCGGAAGCGCAAGCGCAATCGATCTCGCAGTGGTGACACAAGGAATCTTGCATTGTTATGAAAAGCTCGACGTCGATGGCGCTGCGGTTGTTGTCATCGATATTGATGAAAAAAATAATGAGGAGATGGCCGCGTTAGCGCGACTATTGGCGCGCCTTGGCACGGCTCCGCCGGTCGTAGCAGTAACGCAAAGCTTCGATGAAGCCGTTGCCCGTACGCTCCTGCAAATGCGAATTGCCGATTTTCTAGTCAAACCCGTTGAGCCACTTAAGCTCGTCCGTTCGTGCGCCCGCGTCGTGCGAGGTGTCGCAACGGCAAATGATAGAGCTGAAGCACAGATCTATACCTTTTTGCCAGCTGTCGGTGGCGGTGGCGTGACCACTTTAGCGGTGCAGACCGCCATGCTCCTGCTTAACAGTGGGGGGACGCGCGCGCGGCGTTCCACTTGCTTGGTGGATCTTGATTTTCAGCACGGCTGTGTTGCCGATTATCTCGATCTCGAGCCGCGACTCAATCTGGCGGAAATCGAACCACGGCCAGACCGCCTCGACCGGCAATTACTGGAGGTCATGCTATCTTATCACTCCTCTGGTCTTGCAGTAGTCGCGGCACCGAATAAACCGGCCGAAATGCGGTCATTCGATCCGGACGTAGTGACGCGCTTGCTTGATTTGGTCTCGACCAACTTTGACTATGTAGTGTTCGACATGCCGCGCACTTGGTTTGCTTGGACCGACAGTGTGTTACTTGGTTCGAACAAATTGTTCATCGTCAGCGAGACAACTGTGCCAGCGCTGCGTCACGCAAAACAATTGGTCACGGCAATCAAAGAAAGGCTGGGCGACGGCCCCAACCCGCAAGTCATTGTAAATCGTTTCCAACAGCGAATGTTTGGGTCCGGCCTGCGACGCGGTGACCTCGAAAAAGCGCTCGGCGATTCCTTCATCGCATGCATACCTAATGATTATGCCTTAGTACGTGAAGCGATTGATCGTGGCGTTCCGCTCGATGAGATAAATCCAAGCAATCAAATCACTGCACAGCTCAAGAAATTGATGTTGGGTCAGACGGCTGGCAAAGCCCCCGAGACAAAGTCAATCCCAATAATGAAAAGGCTCAAGCTCTCAATTGCCAAATAGCTTCTGTGAATCAGTTTCGGATGATTGCACGCATTAGAAGGGTCTAGGAGATGGTCGGTCGCTTCACAGCACGACGAGTTGCCGCGCCAGAGATGCCGGCGATCGAGGAGCCAGCACCGTCCACGAGTAGCGCGCTATGGAAAGAGCTGCAAGGCACGCCGGCTGAGCCAGCTGTGCCAGAACCACCGCAGACAAATCCCTTGCTCAGCGACAAATTGCTTGACGCCAAGGTGCGACTGCACCGCCGGCTGATCGAGGAGATAAACCTTTCGGCCTTGGAAAAGCTTCCCGAGGAGGAGATTCGTCGGCACGTTACGCAACTGGTTTCTCAATATGTGCTGGTTGAGCGGTTGGCGTTGAACACCCAGGAGCTTTCCGATTTTGTCTCCGAAATCCTCGACGAAATGACCGGCTTGGGTCCGCTGGAACCCCTGCTTAAGGATTCTACCATCAACGACATTCTCATTAATGGCCATGAATGCGTGTATGTTGAGCGTGCCGGCGTGCTCGAGCCGCTGGCAGTTCGCTTCAAGGACGAGAACCACCTGTTGCGGATTATCAACAAGATCGTAGCAGCGGTTGGGCGCCGCGTCGATGAATCGCATCCGCTTTGCGACGCGCGCCTGCAGGATGGTTCGCGCGTGAACGTGGCGGTGCGGCCGATTGGCGTCGACGGTCCGCTAGTCTCGATCCGTAAATTCTCTAAGAAGCCGCTTAATCTTAGCCGTTTGGTCGAAGTCGGCGCGTTGCGTCCGCCGATGGCGGAACTACTAGCAGCGTCGGTGAAATCGCGTATCACCACGATTATTTCGGGTGGTACTGGCTCCGGAAAGACTACGATGTTGAATGCGCTGTCAGCCTTCATCTCGGAAAAAGAGCGCCTGATTACTATCGAAGACGCCGCTGAGCTTCAGTTGCAACAGCCGCATGTTGGCCGGATGGAAACGCGCCCGCCGAATATCGAAGGAAAGGGCGAAATCCGACAACGCGAGTTAGTGAAGAACGCGCTGCGCATGCGCCCTGACCGGATCATTCTCGGTGAATGCCGTGGCGAAGAAGCCTTCGACATGCTGCAGGCCATGAACACTGGCCACGAAGGTTCCATGGCCACTATCCACGCCAATACGCCGCGCGATGCTATTTCGCGCCTCGAGCAGATGATTGGCATGGCAGGGTTGCCGATGACGGTCACGTCGATCCGCAGTCAGATCGCCGGCGCCATCCAGCTTATCGTGCAATTGCAGCGTCAGTCTGACGGTAAGCGCAAAGTTACTTCGATTGCAGAAATTACGGGACTGGAGGGCGACATTATCCAGATGCAGGAAATCTTCAAATTCGTGCGCACTGGTACGACGCCCGACGGCAGTGTGCAGGGCCATTTTGCGGCCACCGGCGTGCGTCCGCGCTTTCTCAACCATCTAGCTAATCAGGGCATCAAACTGCCTGGAAATTTTTTTGATCCTTCACAGCCACTCTGATCGCCCATGTTTGACTTTGACCAGAGCTATCTCCTCTACCTGCTGATCGGCATTTCGGCGGCTATGTTTGCGGAAGGTGCCTATCTCCTACTCTACAATCAGGCCTCGTACCGCAAGAATATCAACCGCCGCCTTAAGGTGATGGATGACAAAACCGACCGCGAGAGCGTGCTGATACAGCTGCGGCGCGAGCGCGGCTTGACCGGCGGTGGCGAGTATCGGTTACCACTGATCAACCTAAATCAGCTCATCTTGCAATCGGGCGTTACCATTGGTCTCGGGCGTCTAGTCGTGTTTATGGTTATCGGCGCTATTGCAGCGTTTGCTACCATTATCGCTTACGATCAGTCGTTGTGGCGCGCAGTGTTGGCAGCGGCGGTTGTAGGGCTTCTGTTGCCTTACCTCGTTCTGCGGTTCTTGCGTGGACGACGGCAGAAGAAATTCGGTGCTCAATTCCCGGATGCCATCGATATCATTGTCCGTTCCTTGCGAGCGGGACATCCGGTGCCAGTCGCAATCAGTATGGTGGCCCGCGAGCAGCCTGATCCAGTGGGCAGCGAGTTCGGTCTCGTTACTGACGAAATCACTTACGGCGCCGATCTAGAATCAGCGATGCGCAATCTCTATTTCCGTGTCGGCACCGATGACTTGCCGCTGTTTGTCACAGCGGTCGCTATTCAGGGTTCGACTGGCGGCAATCTCGGCGAAATTTTGAACAATCTTTCGGCAGTGATCCGTGAGCGGTTCAAAATGCGCCGCAAGATCCGTGCGCTGGCGGCAGAAGGCCGTGCCTCAGCGTTGATTTTGTCATCGCTGCCGATTGCTTTGTTTGCAATAATCAATGTCATGGTGCCGGATTTTTACGCCAGCGTGTGGACTGAGAGCTTGACTAAAATTGCCCTGGCGCTGGCTGGTTGCTGGATGGGCATCGGAAACTTGATCATGTTCCGTATGGTCAATTTCAGGATCTGACCAATGGACGCATTAATGGATTTCTTCAATGACTTGAATCCCGCTAACTCCAGCATTTTGCTGGAACTGTCGATATTTTTCGTTATCGGAGCAATTTCATTTTTGATTCTCGGTCTCGTACAGGCGCGCACCGCAGTCAAAGAACGTGCCGCGCGCATCGTCCTCGATGAGCGTGAGCGCGTACAAAATTCGAAGCGATCGCTTCGTTATTCAAGCCTTAAGGCAGTGACTCAGCTCATTGAATACACCACCAAGCATTACTCGTCGACCAATGACGAGAAGATGAAAGTGCTGCGCAGGCGCTTGATACAGGCCGGGATCTACGATCCGCGTGCGGTGGGTTACTTCTTTTTTGTGCGCTTAACACTTGCCGTCGGCTTGGCCGTCGCAGTGTTTTTGGCCCACCCGTTGATCGGGTTGCAGAGCACTACGGCCTTTTGGCTGCTGGTGATCGTCGCTGCCATTGCTGGCTATGTTGGTCCCAGCGTGTATATCGATCGGCGTATTTCTGGACGCAAACTCGAACATCGCGCCGGATTTCCGGATTTCATGGATTTGCTGGTCGTATGTGCCGATGCAGGTTTGTCAATGGAAGCGGCGTTTGAGCGAATAGGGCGCGAGATGGGCGACAGCTATCCGTCGCTAACTGCCAACATCCATATGACTAATCTGGAAATACGGGCCGGTCGTTCGCTGAAGGACGCCCTTGAGCGTTTCGCCGACCGGTTGGCGATTGAGGAAGCGCGTGCCTTCGCCGTTCTAATCAACCAATCGATTGATCTTGGCTCCAGCATTACCGATGCGCTCAGGGTCTATAGTGACGACATGCGCCACAAACGCCTCTCTCTCGCCGAAGAAAAGGCCTACGCGCTGCCAGTGAAATTATCATTGCCGATGATGATTTGCATCTTTCCGGTCCTGTTTGTGGTTATCCTGCTTCCTATATTTGTGCGTTTATATACTGGTAGCTACTGATTGATTTAATAATTCATTCGGGTGTTCGGGTGCATGATCTCAATGATCATGCACATTTTAGAAATATTTAGCGACCGCATATGTGCGCGGGTTTAAAGTCAATCAGGACTTGGATCAGGTTTATCAGATACGTTTTTCCATTGCTTTATGCTATCAGCAATAACGCGCATTGCCGCCCTTGCTGCATCGCTTAGGCTAGTATAGCCGGCAATCTCGCGGATGACGCGTTGGCCCTCCTTCTGCAACATGTCGCGTATGCTCTCCAGGTCCCTAATGACACGATCGATATCCTCCATTGAATCGATAGCGAGACGTCCGACCAACGCATTAAGACTTTCGATGGCTGAACCGTCTGCGTTGCCCTCGCTGCGTTGTCGCTGCAGAAACGGCATGTCGCGTCGAACGACCTGACGAATCTCATCTTCGACATTGTTCGCAGCCACCTGATCAACATCAGTAAATTTTTCCGGTGGACGCCGGTTCGGTGGAGGATATTTCTCTAGACCGGATTTATCTGCCATGGTCGAATCTCATTAGAGGGCAAGTATACAATCCCTATTTTCGTTATGACTAGTATGACATGCGCGTTCAGAACGAGATGGGCCGGTGCCTAGCAGCATTTGTTGGAACAAAGAACCTAGAAGATCCCTGCTTTTCATTAAAAACAGCTTCTAGAGCGTGGTAACTGAAAATTAAGAACAGGTTCCGGCAAAGCTCCACCAAAAATTAACCATTGGCTGGCAAGCAAACGTGGCAGAAAAGGCGGAGAGCGCGATGGCAAGCCATAAGGCGAAGCAACCGTTCCCTATATCGAATAGCCTTCTCGGCCGAATGTTCAGAGCCAGCCCCGAGGGGCTGGCGGTGCTGGTCAAGTCGGTGCCGCCAGAGACCCGCGCAATGCTTGCCGTCTATTGCCTTCGCAACGAACGCCTGAAGTCTATTGGGCTGGCAATTGCGGCCACTTGCAAAAGGCGTGACCTCCTTTGCCAGGGGGGTAGCGCGATTTTGGATCTTATCCAAAAGTTGAGAGGGCCGGAGTCGGCAAAAGCCCAAAACAGCGCACAATCCGCCGCCTAGATCGCTCTCAGCTGCAGTTAATAGATCAGAATGCAGATGGGTTACTGGCCCAGGTTAAGACCGCATGGTCTCCCGCCATTGGTCTGACCGCGCATACTGGTTCGCCCTAGTTTCTCGCTTCTCCAGTCTCGCGATATGCGGAAGGGTGGCAGATCCTTGATGGACACATTCGCGTATGCGCGGTCGGGTAGCTGTTACGAGGAAGGCCAAGGAAATATTATCCGTGTCACAAATTATGCAGCGACTGATATCCGAGACAGAAGAAACATATTTTTTTTGCCTGGAAATTCAACGAAACCGTGGAGCACGGATAGGCGCGGCGAGAACGTAATGGCAGACGTCGATTTACGGGCCAAGTTGGCTCAAAGGTCAGTTCGGCGTACTGTTACGCCCTAAGTTCTCCTGAGAAACGTCACATGACGGTGCCGTCGTTCGCAAGACTTCATTCTATCCCGATCGTCGATCTTCGGAACGGCGGGCCCTTGCGCCACGCCACCGAGAGCCGCGCGCGTGCAAGAGCGCTACGCGATGAATGCCTTCAATGGTTGCCGCGGATCGCGACTGGCCTGCTGCCGGCGGTTGACGCGCTGACTCGTCGCTGGCTGTTGCGATCAACTTCGCCTTATGCGGCGGAAATCCGAGCCATTGCGGCCGAGCTCGGCTTTCCTGGAATCTGGTTCCTCAACGGCTGCTATCAGTGGGGTTGCACCGCGCTCGCCTGCGAGCAAAGCGGTGCGCAGTGGCTTGTGCGGACGCTCGATTGGCCGTTTCCGGGGCTCGGCCATCACCTGGAAATGGTGCGGATGCGGGGCGCCGCTGGCGATTTCGACAACGTGACTTGGCCGGGCTATGTCGGAGTTCTGACGGCGTCGGCGCCAGGACGTTTCGCCGCCTGTATCAACCAGGCTCCGATGTGGCGGCGCACCCGACGGCCCTGGCTGCGACCCTGTGACATTGCCTTGAATGCGCGGCAGACATGGGGGATCCGCTCCATTCCGCCCGACCATCTGCTGCGAGAGGTCTTCGAGACCTGCAAGACCTTCTGCGAAGCGAAGCATCGCCTGGAGACGACGCCGATCGCCCGTCCTGTAATCTACACATTGGTCGGCTGTTATCATGGTGAGCGGTGCGTAATCGAGC
>Ga0207728_100082_pt1 | contig 13793 bp, 10 predicted proteins | sample LuqExpMetageno54_FD_187812 | JGI IMG/M metagenome (GOLD analysis project Ga0207728, IMG submission 187812) | Tropical forest soil microbial communities from Luquillo Experimental Forest, Puerto Rico - Sample 54 (SPAdes) | ecosystem: Environmental > Terrestrial > Soil > Tropical forest ...
GCGAGCCTGCGTGCGATCCGCATCGTTGGGCCCGAGGCCAGTCACACGGTTGGGCTCGTCGCACCCAAGCGCGAGCCAATGACGCCTCTCGTCAATGCGCTTGTCGCGGAGGCGCGCCGCATCGCGCCGACTCTGACGGACTAGCTACGGACGGCGAACGCATCGCCCGTCGCCTGCAAATAATCCAAGCAACACAATTCGATAATTCCTCGCATACGACAAGAGTCGTCTACGACGTGCGCAAGCCAAGAGGGATATAAACTATAGTCCTGCGCTATACCTTCATTGGTTCGCTCTATTGAGCGATAGTCAACGGCGCGTTGATTCCAACGCTCCTCCTCCGCAGTCTGGTCGACGGATGTGGATGCGCGTCATGCGCTTACCGCGATCCGATTCAAACGGATGGTCCGGCCAATGAGCCGGCGAGGGGAGAATCGCGCAATGAGCTTACTTTCATTTCTTGACCGTGAGCACACGGTCGCCAAATCCGGCTTCAGCCGCTGGATGGTGCCGCCGGCCGCGATGTGTGTGCACCTTTGCATCGGGCAAGCCTACGCCTTCAGCGTTTTCAATTTACCAATGACGAAACTGATCGGCGTCTCGCAATCGGCGCCGAACGACTGGAAACTGACCGAACTCGGATGGATTTTCTCGCTTGCGATCTTCTTCCTCGGCGTGTCGTCGGCAGTGTTCGGCCGCTGGGTGGAAGAAGGCGGCCCGCGCAAGGCGATGTTCGCCGCCGCGCTCTGCTGGGCGGGGGGCTTTTTCATCTCCGCGATCGGTGTCTCAATTCATAACCTCTGGCTGATCTATCTCGGATACGGCGTGATCGGCGGCATTGCGCTCGGCATCGGCTACATTTCGCCGGTCTCCACCCTGATCAAGTGGTTTCCGGATCGCCCCGGCATGGCGACCGGCATGGCGATCATGGGATTCGGAGGCGGCGCGTTCATCGCTTCGCCGCTGTCCGTGTGGCTGATGAGCAAGTTCTCAAGCGCAACGCACGTGGGCGTCGCCGAGACATTCGTCGTGCTTGGCGTTGTGTATTTAATCTTCATGATGGTCGGCGCGGCGATCGTGCGCGTGCCGGCGCCCGGATGGAAGCCGGCCGGTTACATGCCGCCAGTCAGCGCCCAAAAGCTGATCACCAAGAATGACGTCTATGTCTATGACACGCTGAAGACGCCACAGTTCTGGCTGATCTGGTGGGTGCTCTGCCTGAACGTGACCGCCGGCATCGGCGTGCTCGGTCAGGCGTCTGCCATGAGCCAGGAGATGTTTCCCGGCCACATCACACCCGTCGCCGCCGCCGGATTCGTCGGCTTGATGAGCCTGTTCAATATGGGCGGCCGCTTCTTCTGGGCCTCGACCTCCGACTATATCGGCCGGCGCAACACCTACTTCATCTTCATGGTGCTTGGCTTCGTGCTCTATTGCACGGTCCCGCACACCGGCTCGATCGGCAGCGTCTCAGGCTTCGTTATCTGCTTCCTGGTCATCATCAGCATGTATGGCGGCGGCTTCTCCACTGTGCCGGCGTACCTGAAGGATATGTTTGGCACGCGTTACGTCGGCGCCATCCATGGCCTGCTGCTGACCGCCTGGTCGATGGCCGGCATCTTCGGCCCCGTGCTCGTCAACTACATCCGCGAGTACAACGTGACGCACGGCGTGCCGAAAGCGCAGGCCTACAACACGACGATGTACATCATGGCCGGCTTGCTGGTGATCGGCTTCATCTGCAATTTGATGGTGAAGGCCGTGCACGAGCGCTTCCACATGAAATCGGATAAAGCCGAGCGCGCTCAAGCGGAAGTCGGCGCCGCAAGCCTGCCGGCCGGCGCCTAAGCAAATCGGGAGAGACACAATGACCACGAACGATCAACAGGAAACGACCACATTGCAGCTTCTGCTCGCGTGGGGATTCGTCGGCGTCCCGCTCACCTGGGGCGTGCTGCAGACACTCGTCAACGCGATGAAGCTATTCCAGTAATCACACGCAAAAATGAAAGCGCCGCTTCCTCAGGAAGCGGCGCTTTTTATTTGACCGGAGTGACTGGTCGCGTCAGGCGACCTTGATGTCCATGTGCCGGAACATCGCCTTGCGCGCTTCTTCGTCGAACTCGGCCTTGAACTTGTGCTTGTCCTTGATCGCGCTGGCGCGCGCGGCGGCAGGGCGGGCGCTGATCTCGTCGACGAGGCGTTTCAAATTCTGGAATTTGGCCCATCCGTTCTCGCCCAACGCGATCGGAATGAGCCGCGCCCAGCCCCAGACCGCCATGTCGACGATGCCATAGGCGTCGCCCACCATGTACTTCCGGCGAGCGAGCCGCTCGTCCAGAATCGTATAGTGCCGCTGCGCCTCGTACATGTAACGGTTGGTAGCGTACTCGATCTTCTCCGGCGCGTAGTTGCGGAAGTGCACGGCCTGGCCGGAGAACGGCCCGACGCCTGAGGCGACGAACATCAGCCAGGACAGCAACTCCCCGCGCAGCTTCGGCGTATTGGCTGGCATGAACTTGCCGGTCTTCTCGCCGAGATAGAGCAGGATCGCATTGCTGTCGAAGACCACCGCGTCGCCGTCGACGATCGCCGGCACCTTCGCGTTCGGATTGATCGCCAGGTATTCCGGCTTGTGCTGGTCGCCCTTGCGGGTGTCGACGGGGATCGGTTCGTATGCGAGACCGGTCTCCTCCAGCATCAGCGCCACCTTCATCGGGTTGGGCGCGCCGCTGTAATAGAATTTGATCATGTGTGTCCTCTTCGCGATCGTTCGACGGCGGCCCTGGCCCGGTCCGCCGCGTAAAGCTCCCATCGGCCGGCCGATGGTGTGCACCGGAAAACCAGGGCGCGGCAAGTCACCTCACGGTGAGCCTTCCGCGCCCGAGGATCAGACGTGTGAACGGCAGGTCAGGAGGCGAGCCGGACGATGGCGGCGGCACCTTCCGACCTCACGAGGCTCGGGACGTCGGCCTCACCGCTGTGCATGCGGATCCGCTCCTCGCGCAAGCGGATAATGCTCCGCGCGGTCTCGAGCTTGAGCTTCCTGTACTGCTCCGCGCAGCGCTGCATGTTGTCCGCATTGAGATTGCGGCCCGCGTCGCGCATTTGCAGCAGCGCCCGAACGGTCGTCCACGAGCAGCCGGCCACCTTCGCAAGCACCATAACCATATCGACGCCGGAATCGAGCAACGCACGCTCGACCACTGCGAGCGGGAAATCGCCGAGCCTCGCAAACGACAAAGCGGTCTTGTCGAAATCCTGGGCGTGCGCCGGCGCATGCACGTCGGCATCCGTCGCGTCGCGTCCGCGCAAGCGCGACTGCACTTTGCGCGCCGCCAGCGCATGCTGCTTCGAAAGCTCGCGCGCTTCCTGCTGGAATTCTGCCGCTACCTCGTCAATGCTGACCTGAACCTTGGCGGCGAACTGCGGATGCGCGGCTTCGAGTTGCGCGCGCACCGAGGCTGACGCAGTTTCCAAAAGCTTGAGGAAGCAGTGTCGCGGCAGATCGCGGCGCTGGCCGACCCTGAGAGTCAGATTGCGGTCGCGCCGCGCGCGCACGATCAGCTTGTCATAGCCCGGCAGCGAGAACGGCGCCCGGCGATTGCGCGCGACCCGGTGCACAACGCGCATGTCGCCGCTATTGACTAGCACGTCGGTGACGGTTTCGCTCAGTTCCAGCCGTTGCGCGATGGCCAACAGATGCGCTTGGCTCTTGCTGCGTGCGTTCTCGACGAGATCGTCCGACAAGTCGCGTGATCGCATCCGCACCGGCGCGGCCACCTGGATGTCTTCGTCGAACGTCAAGGAACGGACGAGTTTGCGCGGAGCGCGCTCGATATCGGCCATTATTCGCGATAGCCGGGCGCGTACCGCGGCCTCGAGCTCCGCCGCAAGTTGCTGGAAAACGTCGTCAAAGATGGCGACCTGCGCGTCCGAATAGCTATGCGCGCCCGCCATGAACATATCGGTGATGCGACGCAGGATGCGCAGGCGCTCCTCGGCGCCTCCGTTTTCAACGCTGCAGGTCAGTTCGTCGATTAGCGAGCAAACCTGCTCGCCGGGTTGCTCAGCCTTGCTGCAATCTGACATTGGAAGAAGTCCGGACGACTGTGTCGGGCGGCTGGGAGCCGCTATGTCAACCGACGCTAGCAACAAGGTGCAAAGAACCCTTTTTCGGGATCGAGACAATCATTTGCATAATTTTACGCAAATGAAAAAGGCCCGCCTCGCGGCGGGCCTTCGTTCGCCAAAAAAGTCGCCCAGCTAGAACAGGCCGACGATCTTGCCGTCCTTCACGTCGATCGCGTCGGCCGACGGGACCTTGGGCAGGCCCGGCATGGTCATGATCTCACCGCAGATCGCGACCACGAACTCGGCGCCAGCCGAGAGCCGCACCTCGCGGACCGGAATGTTGAAGCCAGTCGGCGCGCCCTTCGCATCCGGGTTGGTCGAGAACGAGTACTGCGTCTTGGCAATGCACACCGGCAGCTTGCCGAAGCCCATGTCCTCCCAAACCTTCAACTGATCCTTCACCGACTTGTCGGCGGTCGCATCGTCGGCGCGGTAGAGCTCCTTCGCGATCGTGCGCACTTTCTCGAACAGCGGCATGTCGTCCGGATACAGAAGTTTCAGGTTTGCCTTACCTTCGTCGATCACCTTGACGACGGCTTCCGCGACGTTCGCAGCGCCCTCGCCGCCCATGGCCCAGTGATCGGCCGTCAACGCCTGCACGCCGAGCGCCCTGCACTTCTCCTCGACGAGCTTTGTCTCAGCCGGCGTATCGGCCGAGAAGCGGTTGATCGAGACCACCGCCGGAAGGCCGAACTTCTTCACGTTCTCGATGTGCCGTTGCAGATTCGCCATGCCGGCCTCGAGCGCCTTGAGGTCCTCCTTCTTGAGGTCCTCCTTCTTGACGCCGCCGTGCATCTTCAGCGCACGGATGGTCGCGACGATCACGACGCAGTCGGGCTTCAGACCCGCCATGCGGCACTTGATGTCAAGGAACTTCTCCATGCCGAGGTCGGCGCCGAAGCCCGCTTCGGTGACGACGTAGTCGGCGAGCTTGAGCGCCGTCGTGGTCGCCATCACGGAGTTGCAGCCGTGCGCGATGTTGGCGAACGGGCCGCCGTGGATGAAGGCGGGCGTGCCTTCGAGCGTCTGCACCAGATTCGGCGCGATCGCTTCCTTGAGCAGCGCGGTCATCGCGCCGTGCGCGTTCAAGTCACGCGCGCGGATCGGCTTACGGTCGCGGGTATAGGCGACGATGATGTTGCCGAGACGCTCCTTGAGGTCGTCGAGGTCCTTGGCGAGGCAGAAGATCGCCATGACTTCCGACGCGACGGTAATGTCGAAGCCGGCCTCTCGCGGATAGCCATTGGCGACGCCGCCGAGCGAGCAGACGATCTCGCGCAGCGCGCGGTCGTTCATATCCATCACGCGGCGCCAGGTGACGCGCCGCGAGTCAATTCCGAGCGCATTGCCCCAGTAGATGTGGTTGTCGATCAGCGCCGAGAGCAGATTGTGCGCCGAGGTGATGGCGTGGAAGTCACCAGTAAAGTGGAGGTTGATGTCCTCCATCGGAATGACTTGGGCATAGCCGCCGCCAGCGGCGCCGCCCTTCATGCCGAACGACGGGCCGAGCGACGGCTCGCGCAGGCACATCATCGCCTTCTTGCCTATGTGATTGAGCGCGTCGGTCAAGCCGACGGTGGTCGTCGTCTTGCCCTCGCCTGCCGGCGTCGGCGAGATCGCGGTGACCAGGATCAGCTTGCCGTTCTTCTTGTTCTGCAGTGACTTGATGTAGTCCATCGACACCTTGGCCTTGTAGTGGCCATAGGGATCGAGGTTTTCCGGCGCGATGCCGAGCTTGTCCTTCGCGACGTCGAGGATCCGCCGTTTCTTCGCGGCCTGTGAAATTTCAATATCGGACTTCGGATTCTGGTGTTGAGAGGCAGGCATGAGGGGTTTCCGTTGATCTATTGAGTTGAGCGAGGACTTGCGTCTTGCTCGTCATGGCCGGGCTTATCCGACCATCCACATCTTGCTTCACGAAAAGAAGACGTGGATGCCCGGCATAAGGCCGGGCATAACGTTAGAGAGTCAGGAAAAAATGGTTCCTTTGACGAGATTGGCGGACTTGAGCCACTCGCCGGCATCGACCTTCTTGCCGTCGGCAGGCTGTACGCGCGTGACTTTGAAACGCCCGTCGGCGCACGCGACGGTGAAGCCGTCGGCTTCCACAGCGACGACCTCGCCGAGCTTGCCGGCGATGCCCTTCGGATCCTTCGCCGGCAGCGGCTTGGCATCGAAGATCTTCAGCGTCGCACCGTTGAGGGTGGTCCAGGCGCCGGGCGAGGGATTGCAGCCGCGGATCACGCGGTCGATCTGCTCCCACGGCTTGCCCCAGTCGATCTTGGCGTTGCCCGGGCCGCACTTGCCTTCGTAGGTGGCCTTCGCCTCGTCCTGCTTAATGCGCGGCGCCTTGCCGGCCTTCACCAGGTCGACAGATTCGAGCATCGCTTCGACGCCCTGCGGGAACAGACGATCGAAATAGACGGTACCTAGCGTGTCCGTATTCGAGATCGGCGTCTTCTTCTGGATGAGGACGTCGCCCGTATCGAGCCCGTTGTCCGGCCAGAAGATCGACAGGCCTGTTTCCTTCTCGCCCTTGATGATCGGCCAGTTGATCGCGGATGCGCCGCGATAGGCCGGCAAGAGCGACGGGTGATACTGGATCGACCCGTGCTTCGGGATGTTCAAAAAGTCTTCCGGCACGAATAACGTGACAAAGGCCATGACCTGCAGGTCGGGCTTCATCGCCTTGAACTCTTCCCAGACCTTCGGGTCTTTGTAGGAGGAAGGCTGATGCACCGGCAGGCCAGCGGCGAGCGCGGCCTCCTTCAACGGATCGGCCTTGGCGCCCGGCTTTTCCGGCGCGACGTAGACCGCAATCACGTTGTCGCCGCGCTTCAGTAGCGCTTCCAGCACCGCCTTGCCGAAGGCCTGCTGGCCGTGAACCACGATACGCATTGGAAAACTCTCCCTGAAGTCTCAGGCCGTCATGTCCGTGCAAACGGGCAACCAGTAACCACCGAAACGTCAGTGATTACTGGGTCCCCGCGGGGATGACAGCCCTCTTGTTAAGCCGCTGCCTTCGACTTCTCCGGCGGAGCGATCGCGCCCGACTTCTTGATGTCTGCGATCTCGGCCGCGCTGTAGCCAAGCACCTTGGAGAGAATCTCCTCGGTGTGCTCGCCCAGTAGCGGCGAGCGCTCCACCCTAGCGGGCGAATCCGACAGCTTGATCGGATTGCCGACGGTCAGATACTTGCCGCGGGTCGGGTGATCAACTTCGACCACCGTACCGGTCTTACGCAGCGACTCGTCCTCGGCAATCTCCTTCATCGACAGGATCGGTCCAACCGGAATATCGAGCGCATTGCAGATGTCCATGACCTCGAACTTGGTCTTGGTCATGGTCCAAACCTCGATTCGCTCGAAAATCTTTTTCAGCCGAGGCAGGCGCGCCTTCGGCGTGGCATAGTCCGGATCGGTCTTCCAGGTCGGCTCGCCAATCACGTCGCAGATCGATTCCCACACCGGCGCCTGGGTGATGAAATAAATGTAGGCGTCGGGATCGCTCTCCCAGCCCTTGCACTTGAGCAGCCAGGCCGGCTGACCGCCGCCGGAATCGTTGCCGGCGCGCGGCACTGCCTTCCCGAACGGAATGCCTTCACTGTACTGGCTGTATTCCGTGAGCGGGCCGTGGGCGAGTCGCTGCTGATCGCGCAACTTCACGCGCGCGAGATTGAGCACGCCATCCTGCATGGCGCAGAGCACCTTCTGGCCGCGGCCGGTGCGGATGCGCTGATAAAGCGCCGAGACGATACCGAGCGCGAGATGCAGACCGGTGCCCGAGTCGCCGATCTGCGCGCCGGTGACCAGCGGCGGACCTTCGCGGAAGCCTGTGGTGGAGGCGGCGCCGCCGGCGCACTGCGCGACGTTCTCGTAGACCTTGCAGTCCTCGTACGGGCCCGGGCCGAAACCCTTGACAGAAGCGACGATCATGCGCGGGTTGAGCTTGTGGATGTACTCCCAGGTCAGCCCCATGCGGTCGAGCGCGCCGGGGGCGAAGTTCTCGACCAGCACGTCGCAGGTCATGATCAGTCGGTTGAGGATGTCCATGCCCTTGGGATGCTTGGAGTCGATGGTGATCGACCGTTTGGTGCCGTTGAGCATGGTGAAATAGAGACTGTCGGCATTCGGCACGTCGCGCAGCTGGCCGCGCGTGATGTCGCCGACGCCGGGACGCTCGACCTTGATCACGTCGGCGCCCATATAGGCGAGCAGTTGGGTGCAGGTCGGTCCCGACTGCACATGGGTGAAGTCGAGAATGCGCACGCCTTGCAGCGCCAGGCCGGCCTGCCCATAGGGCTTGTTCGACGGCTTCGGCAGACCGTTGTTCGTAGCCGTGGCGGCGGTCACCTTCGCCGCCTTTTTCTTCGGCGCGGCCTTTGCCTTGGTCGGATTCGCTTTCTTCCCGTTAGACTTAGCCATTTTCGTATCCTCCAGATTGACGCTGTCCCGCATGCCATGAGCGGGGGACGATTGAATGATCCTGCTCCTGCGCTTCCGGTCTGGCGGAGCGGCTCGAACCGCCCCGCCGCCGAGCTGGCGCTATTTCTTTTTCAACGCGCTCTGCGGATTGAGATTGCCGATGCGGCCCGACTCGCTGCCGGAGCCCGGATCGATCACCGCGTTGATCAATGTCGGCTTGCCCGAATCCATCGCCTCATTGACGGCGCGCCGGAGTTCGTCGGGTGACGTCGCATTGACGCCGACGCCGCCGAAGGCTTCGATCATCTTGTCGTAACGCGCGCCCTTCACGAACACGGTCGTCGCCGGGTCGGAGCCCGCGCTGTTGACGTCGGTGCCGCGATAGATGCCGTCGTTGTTGAAGATCACGACGCAGACCGGCAGCTTGTAACGGCAGATCGTCTCGATCTCCATGCCGGAGAAGCCGAAGGCCGAGTCGCCTTCGACGCACAGCACCGGCTTGCCGGTCGCGACGGCCGCGGCAATTGCGTAGCCCATGCCGATGCCCATGACGCCCCACGTGCCGACGTCGATGCGCTTGCGCGGCTGATACATGTCGATGACGCCGCGCGCGAGATCGAGCGTGTTAGCGCCTTCGTTGACGAGGATCGCATCCGGCCGCTCCTTGACCACCGTGCGCAGGACGCCGAGCGCACCGTGGTAGTCCATGGGTACGTTGTTGTTCTGCAGGCGCGGCGCCATCTTGGCGACGTTCTCTTCGCGTTTCTTGCTTACCGCGGCAGTCCAATCGGCCGGCGAAGCGGGCCAGTTCGCGCCCATTGCCTTGAGCAGTGCGTTCACGGACGACCCGACATCACCGACCACCGGAGCCACAATTTCGACGTTCGAGTCCATTTCGCGCGGCTCGATGTCGACCTGAATAAACTTCTTCGGCGCTTCGCCCCAAGTCTTGCCCTTGCCGTGCGAGAGCAGCCAGTTGAGGCGCGCACCGATGAGCATCACCACATCGGAGTCCTTCAGCACCGTCGAGCGCGCCGCGCCCGCGCACTGCGGATGCGTGTCGGGAAGGATACCCTTGGCCATGCTCATCGGCAGGAACGGCACGCCGGCCTTTTCCACGAACGAGCGGATCGCATCGTCGGCCTGCGCGTAAGCCGCGCCTTTGCCGAGGATGATCAGCGGGCGCTTGGCACTCTTGAGCACGTCGAGCGCACGCGCGATCGCCTCCGGAGCCGGGATCTGCGCCGGAGCGGGATCGATCACCTTCACCAGCGACTTCTGGCCCTTATCGGCATCCATCACCTGCGCGAACAGCTTGGCCGGCAGGTCGAGGTACACGCCGCCCGGACGGCCCGACACGGCGGAGCGGATCGCGCGGGCGAGACCAATGCCGATGTCCTGCGCATGCAGCACGCGATAGGCGGCCTTGCAGAGCGGCTTCGCGATCGCAAGTTGGTCCATCTCCTCGTAATCGCCCTGCTGCAGATCGACGACCTCGCGCTCCGACGAGCCGGAGATCAGGATCATGGGGAAGCAATTGGTGGTCGCGTGCGCGAGCGCGGTCAGGCCGTTGAGGAAGCCCGGGGCCGAGACGGTGAGGCAGACGCCCGGCTTTTTCGTGAGAAAGCCCGCGATGGACGCGGCATAGCCAGCGTTCTGTTCATGACGGAAGGACAGGACCCGGATGCCGGCGGCCTGAGCCATGCGCCCGAGATCGGTGATTGGGATGCCGGGCACGTTATAAATTGTATCGATGCCGTTGAGCTTCAGCGCGTCGATGACGAGATGAAAGCCATCCGTCAGATTCTCAGTCTCTTCCGCTGCCGCGGCCTTCAGTGCTGCTTCCGCCATGGGAAACTCCCTTACAACCTACAAGGATCAGTCGAGATAGTCCGCATTCTTGCGCACGTGCTCGGCCAAGCCGAACGCATGTTCGCGCACGAGCTGCTCGGCGCGATCGGTCGCGCGCGCTTCGATGGATTCGATAATGCTCATGTGATCGCGGATCGAACGATCCGCGCGATCCTGCTCGCCGATGGTCGTGCGGCGGATCATTCGCATGTGCGTGAACAGGTTCTCGGCGAGTTCAAGCAACACTGCATTGTGTGAGAGACGGATGATCGTCTGGTGGAATTCGATGTTGACGTCCGAGTACTCGTCGAGATGCGCGCGCAGGTGCCCGTTCTCAAACGTCGCGAACATTTCGCGCAGGCCTGAGATCTCCTCATCGCTCGCGACCTGCGTCATCAGCCGGGCGGCCATGCCTTCGAGCGCCGCCCAGGCGGTGATCATCTCGATCACCTCCTCCTTGGTCTTACGCACGACGTAGATGCCGCGGCGCGGCACCGAGCGGACGAAGCCTTCGCTCTCCAACTGCGCCATCGCCTCGCGCACCGGCGTGCGGCTAATGCCGAAGTCCTGCGCGAGCTTGCGCTCGTCCAGGCGTATCTCGTCGCGATTACGATAGATATCCATCGACACGATCGCGTTCTTGAGCGCCATGTAGGCCTTCTGCTTGAAACTCACACCGGCCTCGATCGGCTGCATCGCGGGATGCGAGCCGCCGCCGCTCCGGACGGGTAAAACTCCGCGCGCCGCAGGAGTGCGGGATCTTCGATCTGGGCTGGCCGTCATGCTGGTATACAATATGCCAGCGATGGGATCGAAGCAACCCGAGTTCTGGGCAACCCAGCAGCGCGGCTGACGAATTGCTGCGATGCAGCAATAGCCCAGAACGGTACCTCAAGAAACGGAATCGCCCGCGGGACTACCGCGGGCGAGGAGAGAAAGTTCGCAACACGATCAGCTGTTCGCGATCATTTTTCTGCGAACCGGTCTCAGAACAAGCAGGGCCAACCCGACCACGACGAAATTCATCAAGGCCGTCACCACGAACACCATGTGCCAGCTTCCGGTCCAGGATTTGATGACGTTTGCGAGCGGCACGAGGAAAGCCGACGTGCCCTTGGCCGTGTAGAGAAGGCTAAGGTTCACGGTCGCGAATTTCGGCCCGAAGGTGTCGGTACAAGTCGACGGGAACAGGCTGAAAATCTCGCCCCACGTCAGGAAGATCAAGGCAGCGAAGATTACGAAGCCCCAAGGGACCGTGCCCAGGGTTCCAAGTAGCCAGTACGCAACACCGCCGAGCCCGAAAGCAACAGCCATCGTGTATTCACGCCCGATGTTGTCGGAAACCCAGCCGAACAACGGGCGTGCCGTCCCGTTCGCAATGTTGTCGATGATTAGCGCCGCCGTCAGTGTAGTGGCGCCCCAGAAAATTACCTGGTCGGCAACTTTGAAATCGGCTGCGATCGGTGCGATTTGCGCAGTGGCCATTAGGCCGCTTGCCGACACCATCACGAACATCAGGTAAAGCAGCCAAAATACTGGCGAGAGTAGCACCTCCTGCGGGGTGAAGCTGCGCGCCGACTGGACGACCTTCGACGGGGGCGCAGCCGCCATTTCATCGGGTTCGGGGCCGCGAATAAGCCAAGCGATGACGAACACCGCGCCGCCTTGGATGATTCCGAACCAAATGAATGCTGTCTGGTAATTGAAGGCAGCGATGACGTGTTGAATCGGAATGACGGTGAGGGCCGCCCCCGCGCCATAACCTGCCGCGGTTAGTCCGACCGCTAGTCCGCGCCGATCCGGAAACCACTTCACCGCTTGTCCGACGCTGGTGGCGTAAATGGCGCCGCCGCCCATACCCGAAATTACTGCGCCCAGATAAAGCGTCGCGAGGGAGTCCGCATAGCCGTTGATCACCCAACCGATCGCGACGGCAATCCCGCCGAATGCGACCATCAGCTTGGGTCCGCGGGACGGACCGAGCACATCCACGATCCAGCCCTGGACCGGGGTAAGCCACGTTTCGAGCGCGATAAAGATCGCGAAAGCGACCTGGATCGAGGCTACGGACCAGCCGTGCGCCTTATTGATCGGATTGACGAATAGCGTCCATCCGTACTGCAAATTGGCGATCATCACCATGCAGATGATGCAGAAAACGAGTTGCGCCCAACGTGTCGTATCCGATACGCGCGCCGTTGCAGCAGGGCTTGCTGCCGTAGCCATGGCGTCTCCTCCCTGTGTCCCAACGTCCCTGGCACGGTTCTGTTGCCGACCGTGCTTCCGGCTTATTCCGCGTGCTGCGGATGGTGATACCGCGAAAGCGGGAATGCAAGCGAGAAAGTCTTACGATACGCAGCTAAATTTCTGATTGATATGCATAATCCATGCGCAGGCAAAGATTCGGTAACGCCGGTTCGGAAGCGGGAAAAACCGAAACCACCAGAATGCGACTGAGAGGCGGGAATTGCTCAGCCGGCGAGCCACCCGCGCCGGCTGCCCCCGGAACATTGCAGCGTAGACCCGGTTGCGGCGTCTCAACCTCCGGCCCCAACAAGGAACCGCTCCGTGTGACTTTGCTGGCAACCTCTGTCGTCTGGAGCACGGTCGTATTCTGTCCTCCCTTTCGGTCACCGCGGCGCAATGCCGCAAATGCGCGAAGCCCTCAAATTTGACGAGAACCTGCCGCATCTCACTGTCATCGTTCCTGCTCGCGACGAGGCCGAAAACATCGGCCGCTGCTTATCCGGGGCACCGGTTTTGCGCGGCCATAAACTTGTGTATCTCTCGCGCGCGGCCCTGGAAACGCGCTATGCTCCGGCCGCTATGCTTCGATGCAGGGGGTGTTAGGGGCGCGAGGATATGCTGAATACGGGAGAGGCACTGCGTTGGCTAATCGACTTGTGTATCGCGGGCGCGGCGGTGGGGTGTGTCTACCTTGCCGCCACGGCTTGGCTGATCCTGCGCTACCGTACCGGAGAACCGCACCGGGTTCCGGCTCCGGTTCCGGTCTCGGTGATAATGCCGCTCTGCGGACAGGAGCCGGGTCTCTATGAGCGCCTGCTAGCGCTCTGCGATCAGCAATATTCCGGCAAAACCGAAATCGTCTGCGGCACGCTCGATCGGCACGATGCGGCAATCGAGATCGTTGCGGCCGTTAAAAAGGCGCGGCCGGACGCGGACCTGCACTGTCATGCCGATCCGAAGATGCACGGACAAAGCCGGAAGATGTCGAACGTCAGCAACATCTTCAGGCACTTACGCTACGACACGCTCGTGATGATCGATAGCGATATCGAGGTTGAGCCGGATTACCTTTCGCGCGTGGTTGCCGAACTGCAGCGGCCGGGAGTCGGCGCGGTGACTTGTCTTTATGGTGGGCTC
>Ga0207728_100090_pt1 | contig 13583 bp, 13 predicted proteins | sample LuqExpMetageno54_FD_187812 | JGI IMG/M metagenome (GOLD analysis project Ga0207728, IMG submission 187812) | Tropical forest soil microbial communities from Luquillo Experimental Forest, Puerto Rico - Sample 54 (SPAdes) | ecosystem: Environmental > Terrestrial > Soil > Tropical forest ...
CATTGGCACCTGCCACGGATTGAACTCCTCCCATTCGCCGCGCATGGTGATCAGCATCAGCAGTGGAAAGCGGCAGGCGCGCATTAACGACAGCATGTTGACGCAGTTGCCTAGTCCGCTGGATTGCATCAGCAGCGCCGCGCGCTCGCCACCGAGCCAGGCGCCGGCCGCCATCGCGACGCCCTCCTCCTCGGTAGTGAGCACCACGTCGCGGATTTCCGCATCAGCGCAGCAGCGCTCGATCAACCGCGAATGACCGGCGTCGGGTACGTAGCCAACCTGACGGATGTTCGCGCGCTTGAGCGTCGCAAACAGCTTGTCGGGCCAATCGGCGGTTTGCACGATCACGATCCCTCGTCCGCGTCCGCGGGTCGCTGCCCGTCCTCATCTTCGTCTTCCTTCACCGGCACGGCATAGACGCCGGTGAGCCAGCGGTTGAGATCGATGTCGGCGCAGCGCTTGGAGCAAAACGGCTTGAACGCCGCATCCACGGGCTTGCCGCAGATCGGACAACGTGCCCCCGTTGTTTTGCGTTCAGCTTCATCCACGTGCGGCGTCCATGGCCCGCAGCTCCCGCTTCAAGATCTTGCCGTAGTTGTTCTTCGGCAGCGCGTCGACAAAAACATAATCCTTCGGCCGTTTGAAGCGCGCAATACGCGCAAGGCACAGCGCGTCAAGCTCGGCGGCATTGGTATCGCCGACCACATAGGCCACCACGACCTCTCCCCATTCCCGGTCCGGCCGGCCGATTACCGACACCTCGCGCACCTTGCCATGGGTTAGCAGCACTTCCTCGACCTCGCGCGGGTAGATGTTGGAACCACCGGAGATGATCAGGTCCTTGGAACGGTCCTTAAGGTGCAGGTAGCCCTCGTCATCGAAAATGCCGACATCACCGGTGTGCAGCCATCCGCCGCGCAAGGAGGCGGCGCTCGCCTCTTCGTTTAGCCAATAGCCGGTCATGATCACGTCTCCGCGCACGAGGACCTCGCCTGGCTCCCCTTGCTTGACTGGCCGATCCTCGCTATCCGCGACCATAACTTCGACACAGGCATAGGGTTTGCCGGCGGAACCGAGCCGCTCGCGCCAGCGCGGATGACCGCGATCGAAGATATCTTCCTTCGATAGCGTCGTGATGGTCATCGGCGCCTCACCTTGACCGTAGATTTGCGCGAGCCGCGGTCCGAAGCGGTCAAGCGCAGTGAGCGCATCCTCCACGTACATCGGCGCCCCGCCCCAGATCAGGGTGCGGATGTTCTCGACCTTGCAGTCCGCGGTGGAATCGACCAGCCGCTTGATCATGGTCGGCGCCGCGAACATCGACGTGCGCGGCCATGCGTCAAAGAGGGCGAATATCTCCTTCGGCTCGAAGCTGCCGCTCTCCGGCGTCACCTGCACGCCGAGCCGCGCCACATATTGCATGATGTAGAGGCCAGAGCCATGGCTCATCGGCGCCGCGTGCAGAATGGCGTCGCCCGGCGCCACGGTATCGACCTCCGTCGCGTAGGCATGGCTCACGCACAGCAGGTTGCGGTGCGTGAGCATCGCGCCCTTCGGCTTGCCGGTAGTGCCTGACGTATAGAACAGCCAGGCGAGATCATCGCCCGTGCGCGGCGTCAACGCCGCAGCATCGGCGGTGAACAATTGCTCATATCCGGCGCTGCCGATGGCGATCAGATGCTCAAGGTTTTTCGGGGCGTGCGGGGCGATCTCGGCATCGAGGCCGGGCGAGGCGAAACACACGCGCGTGCCTGAATGCTCGAGGATATAGCCGAGCTCGGAACCATGCAGTTTAGCGTTGGTTGGCACGGCGGCGAGACCCGCGTGCCAGATGCCACAGAGGATTTCGAGATAGTATGGCGAGTTCTTCGCGACGATGGCGACGCGTTCGCCGGGCGCAAGCCGCAACCGCTCGCGCAAAGCGCCGGCTAGCTGCGCAACTCGTTTGGCCAATTGGCCGTAGCTCGCCACCACGCGCGTACCGATGGCAGACGCCGGCTGCGCGGGATGACTAAGACCGGAACGCTGGAGCCACAGGGCGAGGTTCACAAGGCGCCCCCGCGCGTAATGCTAAACCGCGTTAAGCCAGCCGAAACGGATCGGATAACCCTCGCCACCGAGCAGGCTCAAGGTTTCGTACAAGGGCAGACCAACCACGTTGGTATAGGAGCCGACGATCTTCACGACGAAGGTGCCGGCAATCCCCTGCACTGCGTAGGCGCCGGCTTTACCGCGCCACTCGCCGGAGGCGAGATAGGCTTCGATGTCTTCCAGCGACAACCGCTTGAAACGTACGCGCGTCTCTACGATGCGCTGACGGAACGCCTCCCGCGGGGTCACCAGGCAGATCGAGGTATGGACGCGGTGATTGCGGCCCGATAGCAGACGCAGGCATTGCGCCGCCTCGTCGAGCAACTCGGCCTTCGGCAGGATGCGCCGCCCGACCGCCACCACAGTGTCCGCGGCGAGAATATAGGCGCCGCGCAATTCGTCATCGAGCTTGACGTTGGCGAGGGCCACTTCCGCCTTGGTGCGCGCCAGCCGGTTGGCATGCGCGCGCGGGATCTCACCGCGACGCGGGCTCTCGTCGATATCGGCGGGCTTGAGCGCGTCCGGCTCAATGCCGGCCTGATTGATCAGGGCGAGCCGTCGCGGAGAGCCGGAGGCAAGCACGAATTTGGGTCGGCCGATCATCGGTCAGGCGGCGCCGGTTGGTCGGGTTAAAGCTTTGCGAATGCGGGCGGAAATTAGCGGAAGGGGGCTATTTTCACAACCCGAGCTCTCACTCGTTACCCACACTCGGCGCGCCGAAGCGTTCGCGAATACGCGCCATCAACTCGTCCCGCACTGCGCGATAGCTCTCAAGCCGCTGCTCGCGCGTGCCCTCAACGCTGGTGGGATCGACCGTCGGCCAGTATTCGACACTCGCCGCGTTGGTGCGGGTCAGCTCCAGCGCCTTGTGATGCGCCGGCGGCGACAGCGTCACGATCAAATCGAAATTGAGCCCCTCCAGCGTTTCCAGCTCCTCGAAAGTGACCGGCTCATGCCGGGCGATATCGACACCAATTTCTTCCATGACCGCGACCGCGAGCGGATCGAGATAGCCCTTCCGCACGCCGGCGGAGGCGACGTAGAGCATCTTGCCGTAGAGCTGGCGCAACAGACCGGCCGCCATCGGCGAGCGGATCGCATTCATGCCGCACGCAAACAGCACCGCCTGGGGGCGCGAGCGGCGCTCAGTCTCCACGCGCTCAGCCCTTCCAGTGCAGGACGCAGATCAACGTGAACAGGCGGCGCGCGGTGTCGATGTCGATCTTCACCTTGTCCTGCAGTCGCTCCATCAAAATGGAGCAGCCGTCGTTATGAATGGCGCGCCGGCCCATGTCGATCGCCTCGATCTTGTCGGGCGTCGCGGTGCGGATCGCCTGATAATAGCTGTCGCAGATGATGTAGTAGTCTTTGACGATGCGGCGCAGCGGCGAGAGCGAAAACAGATGCGCCATCACCGGCGTGTTGTCTTCCTCGCGGATATCGAACACCAGCCGGTTGGCGTTGATGCTCAAATGCAAGATATAGGGACCACCGTCGTGCCCGACAGGTGCAAACGAATTCTGCTCGAGCAGATCGTAGATGGCGACCTCCCGCTCATGCTCGACATCCTCGTTGGAGCGCCCAATCGACTCTTCGTCGAGCGTCACCTTGACCAGGCGCTGCTTGCTGGCAGCTTTTGATTTCGTCGGACTCATCGTTGATTGAGCCGGATGGCCACTGAGCGCGCGTGGGCGAAGAGGCCCTCGGCCTCGCCGAGCGTAATCGCAGCGGGCCCCAGTGCACGCAATTGCTCGGGCCCGCATTTGAGCAGCGAGGTGCGCTTCATGAAATCGGTAACGCCAAGACCGGATGAAAAGCGTGCTGAGCGGGCGGTCGGCAGCACGTGGTTGGAGCCGGCGACGTAATCGCCGATTACCTCCGGCGTGTGCGCACCGATGAAGATCGCTCCGGCATTGCGGATGCGCGCTGCAAGCTGCTCCGCGTCGACGGCGATAATCTCGAGATGTTCGGGCGCCAGGCGGTCAACCAGCGTAATGGCGTCGTCGAGCTTGCCGACCGTGATGATGGCGCCGAAGTCGCGCCATGAGGCGCCGGCAACGCTGGCGCGCTCGAGCGTCCTGAGTTGCGATTCCACCGCCTTCTCCACTTGCGCGGCGAGCGCGGCATCGTCGGTGATAAGAACCGATTGTGCGCTAGCGTCGTGTTCGGCCTGCGCCAGCAAGTCGGCAGCAATCCAATCCGCATTGCCGGTCTTATCGGCGAGGATCAGCACTTCGGACGGGCCGGCGATCATGTCGATGCCGACATCTCCGAAAACAAGCCGCTTGGCGACCGCCACGTAGGCGTTGCCCGGTCCCACGATCTTGGCGACCGGCGCGATTGTCTCGGTGCCGTAGGCAAGCGCCGCTACCGCCTGCGCCCCGCCGATTCGGTAGATCTCATCAACCCCAACCAGCCTGGCCGCCGCCAGCACCAGCGGCGCGGGCGCCGGCACGACCATGACTAAGCGCGGCACTCCGGCGACCCTGGCCGGCACCACATTCATCAGCACCGAGGACGGGTAGGCCGCGGTCCCTCCCGGCACGTAAAGCCCGACTGCTTCGATCGCACTCCAGCGCGAGCCCAGCTCGACGCCGAGCGGATCGGTGAACCGCGTGTCGCGCGGCTGCTGGCGTTGGTGAAAGGCCTCGATGCGGTCACGCGCGAGCTTGAGCGCGGCGAGCGCCTCGGCATCGCAGGACTTCTCGGCGGCATTAATCTCGGTCGCCGTCACGCGCAGGCCGGCCTTGGCTAGGTCGACTCCGTCATATTTGGCGGTCAGCTCGGTCAGCGCGCGGTCGCCGCGGGCGCGCACGTCCGCGATGATGGCGCGCACGGCTTGCTCAACGTCCTGCGTCGCCTCGCGTTTCACGCCCAAAAAGGCGCGAAAACGTGTCGGAAAGTCCGCGCTCTGGCTGTCCAAACGCAGTGGCATGGCCGGGTCCTGCCGGGTCACTCCCCGAACGACAGGTCAATGGGTGATGCGCGCCTCTGCGTCAACCCATTCCTGCCGACGGTTGGCAGCAAGAACAAAGCCTTGTCGGTAGCCTGTCGGACTTCATTTTCTTCTTATTTTTTTATGCCCGTGATTGGCGACTTCTTGTGCCCGTTGATGGGTGACCTCGCATGGCGTCATCCCCACTAAGAGACTTACGCCACCGGAACCTTCGCCGACGCGCGTCGCGCACAGAATTCTAAACCGAAATGTCTGGCTGGTGGCTAGGCGGCATCCTCCGGCGGACCCTCAGCCGCTACCGCGTGGACCGGGCAAGCAGCCGTGATCCAGGACGGCCCCAAATCGGTCAATTCGGCCTCCAGACACTCGACCTCAAGCCGTAGGGTCGCACCGCCCGAGAAGGTCATCGTTACGATACCTGAAGGCGCCTCCGTTTCGGTAAATTCGACCGCCAGGAGGTTGAGCACAGTATCTTTGCCGACCGGGTCCAGGCTGCGGCACTTACACGACAGCACCCGCTCGAAGCGCAGCGCCGCCCGGCGCCGGTGGTATTCGCGGCAACCTGAGTGGGCCTCTTCCCAATCAAATCGGTTAACCGCGAGGACCAGGCGCTTTTCCTGCGGTCGCCACACCACGTCGGCGACTCTGGCTACGGCGTCCTGCAGATGGGTCGAAACGACCTCGAGATCCTCCTCGTCGAGGACAACGAACTTGAGCTGGTCCATGACGTCGGTTCCCCAATAGAGTCCTACGTAGGAAAAGCCGTTAATGGGTTCAAGATGCTCGTTCTGCTGCTCGGTTTCACGCACGGCGCTGATCGGCGGGATCGCGTGCGTGCTTAACCTGGCCGTGCGAGCGCGCGTTTCAGAGACTTGGTACGAAATAACGGCTGACCCAACCGATCAGCCAAATCGCGTCCGGTGACAAGGTTGATGCGGCTGTCCGGAACGAACAGGCCTGTCTTGCTTAAGTCCACCTCGCCTCTTCAGAGAGCATCGCCCCGCGTCAGCCGCTAAGCCGCTCTATTGCGGCGCCGCAGCGGGCGAGTTTCTCCTCGACGCGCTCGAAACCGCGATCGAGGTGATAAACGCGGTTGACCATCGTCTCGCCCTCGGCGGCCAGCCCCGCGATCACCAGCGACACCGAGGCGCGCAGGTCGGTGGCCATAACTGGCGCGCCCTTCAGGCACGGCACGCCATCGATGGTGGCGGTCTCGCCGTCGAGGTGAATATGGGCGCCGAGCCGCACCAGCTCCTGCACGTGCATGAAGCGGTTCTCGAAGATCGTCTCGGTGATGTGCGAGGTCCCGTGGGCGCGCGTCATCAGCGCCATCAATTGCGCCTGCAGGTCGGTGGGGAAACCCGGGAACGGCGCGGTGGTCACCTCAACAGGCATGAGCCCCGCGCCATTGCGAGCGACGCGGATGCCTTCGTTCGTCGGCGTCACGGTCGCGCCGGTCTGGCCGAGCACGTCGAGGGCCGCCTGTAGCAGCTCCGGCCGCGCGTTCTGCAGCAGCACGTCGCCGCCAGTCATTGCGACCGCCATCGCATAGGTGCCGGTCTCGATACGGTCGGGCAGCACGGTGTGGCGCGCACCATGCAGCTTCGGAACACCCTCGATCACGATGCGCGACGTGCCGGCGCCGGAGATCTTGGCGCCCATCTTGTTGAGGCAATCGGCGACATCGCCGATCTCCGGCTCGCGCGCGGCGTTCTCAATCACGGTGGTGCCGTGCGCCAGCGAAGCCGCCATGATCGCGGTGTGGGTACCGCCGACTGTGACTTTCGGGAAATTGATCTCGGCGCCGCACAATCCTTTGGGCGCACGCGCAATCACGTAGCCGCCTTCGACCTCGATTTCGGTGCCGAGCTTCTCCAGCGCCATGATCAGGAGATCGACCGGCCGCGTGCCGATTGCGCAGCCGCCTGGCATCGATACTTTCGCCTCACCTATACGCGCGACCAGCGGCGCAATGACCCAGAAGCTCGCCCGCATCTTCGACACCAGCTCATAGGGCGCGGTCGTGTCGACAATGTGCTTCGCCGAAATGTGCAGGGTGCGGCCGTTGTTGGCATCCTCGCCCGCGCGCTTGCCGGCGATCATCACGTCGACGCCGTGATTGCCGAGGATGCGCTGCAAAAGCACGACGTCGGCGAGCTGCGGCACATTGTCGAGGATCAGTGTGTCCTCGCTCAACAGGCTCGCGATCATCAACGGCAGTGTCGCGTTCTTGGCGCCCGAAATCTGGATGGTCCCGTTCAACCGATGGCCACCGATAATACGAATACGATCCATGTTGCCGCCCGCTTATGGTTCCTTCCTAGCCTTTCGGCTTGGATGGCGCAATTTCCCGGCCGATTCCGGCGGAATCTTGCTCGGAGGATGCGGAAGCTACTTGTGAACGGGCCCTCGCCTGCGCCTTGCGGCGCTTGAGGTTCTCGCGCAGCGCCGCCTTCAAGCGCTCGCTACGCGGCTGCTGGCCGGATTTCCCGTTTCTTTCGATCATAGCGCCCATGCATAGGAGTAGGTCGCGCGGCCGGCAAGCGGACGCTCGACAGGAATAGAATGATCAGATATTCGCTCAGCCTCAGCGCTGCCGTAGCTCAGTGGTAGAGCACCCCCTTGGTAAGGGGGAGGTCGAGTGTTCAATCCACTCCGGCAGCACCATGAAACCTGCTGAAATCAATGTTTTTTTAACCGCGGGATTCTGTGTGTCGGCAGTTTGCTGGCAGAACAATACGCAAACATCGCGCTTCGACTCATGGAAAATCCGTGGACTTCGATTCCGCCGCGAACATCGCATGAACGTGTGCTCGAGCACCCTTCGCGGCGAGTCGTCATTCACGGCGTCAAACTGAGGCGTCTTTGCAGTTTTCCGCGGCCGGCGCTCACGCTAAGATTTGTACTTACAATTGACCTACGCATTGGAAGACTCGTTCGAACTCGAATGCCGCATAATTCGCGTCTTCTCTCATCCCGGGGCGGCCTGCGCCCCTTCTCAAATCGCAACTTCCTGGGGTACTGATCAATGACCTTGCCCGATGCGAAACCTGCACTCCCGACCAGCCAAAAGGCTGAATTCAGCGCTGCAGAAATAGGCGCACTTGCCCATCTCTACCGAGGCGAAGTCTACCGGAGCACTGTCTGGCGCACGCGTCTCGACAGCTCGACGAACTGGGCAGTGGTTACAACGGGCATTGCGCTGTCGGCAACCTTCAGTAGCTCTGAGGCCTCACCCTTACCAATGGTGCTCGTCGGTCTTCTTGTCAGCGTCTTCCTTTTGTTCGAGGCGCGGCGCTATCGTTATTTTAACGTCTGGCGCGCCCGCGCGCGTTTGCTCGAAACCGACTTCTACGCACCGATGATCACGGGCAATGGCGTGCGGGTTGATTCGGGCTGGACCAATTTGCTGGCGCAAGACTACATCGACCCGCGTTATCACATTAGCTTTGCCCGCGCGATCGGCCGGCGCCTTCGGCGCACTTACGCTTGGATTTTCGTCATCCAGGCCATTGCGTACTACGGCAAACTCGCCATCCATCCTGAGCCGCTAACGACCCTCGCTGAACTTTGGGAACGTGCTGCCATTGGCCCGATTCCGGGCGGCTTAGTGATCGCGGCCGGAGTTCTTTTCCATGGCGGCTGGGCGGTGTTTGCACTTATTACCCTTCGCACCGAGATCGCCTCGAGACGCGAGCGGCGAAGCCTAATTGCCATGGGATAATTTGGACGCGCTTGTCGACTGCAATTAGAATTTAGAACCGAAGCGCGAATCCCTTCATAGGATCTCATGTGGCCTTCGCTCGACTTGAGACTCGCCCTCGCCACCTTGAGATTCGAGAATGCCCGCGGGACTGCCGGACGATCGCCACGCCGCGTCGCAATTGAGTGGTGTGTAACCTGCGGCATTCACCTCAGAAAAGTTCCTTTATCGGAGTTCATCTTTGAAACACAGGAATCAGCACAGCTTTGGCTGAGGCCGGGTCCCGGTCGGAGCTTCATGGCCGTTGCCAGTGGCACGTGGCAACAATAAGCATATTGTCGAATCTCCGTCGGAAGACCTGCGAGCGGACTATTATCGGATTAGATGGGAAGCACACGCATGCACGCGACCATCAATTGCGATATGGGCGAAGGCTTCGGCCTCTATCGCATGGGCGATGATGCAGCACTGATGCCGCTAATCGACCTTGCAAATGTCGCTTGTGGCTTTCACGGCTCTGATCCAAGCATCATGCGTGCCACGGTGCAGTTGGCGAAACGGCACGGGGTGAAAGTCGGCGCTCATCCGTCGCTGCCGGATCTGCAGGGCTTCGGCCGCCGCGCCATGGCGGTCACGCCAGAGGAAGTGACCGATTTAGTAACGTACCAAACCGGCGCTCTCATGGCGTTTCTCGAAGCAGAGAATATGCCGCTCAATCACGTTAAACCGCACGGTGCGTTGTATGGCATGGCTGCGCGTGATCGCGTCATCGCCGGGGCAATAGCCATTGCGGTACGCCCTTTCGGCGTGCCCATTCTCGGCATGGCTTTCACGGAGCACGAAATAGCTTACCGCGAGCATGGCGTTGAGTTGATACCGGAATTTTACGCCGACCTGGAATATGACGGCGCTGGAAACCTGATCTTAAGCCGAGTGCATGAGCCGGTCGATCCAGCAAAGGCTCGCGAGCGCACCCTGCGAGCATTACGCGACGGCGTGGTCACCACGACAGCCGGTCAGGACATTGCCGTCAAAGCAAAGACTGTATGTGTTCATTCCGATACACCAAATGCAGTGACTATCGCCGCCGAACTCGCTCGAGCTCTACGGCAAAAGTGAGTCGCGATCACCCCGCCCCAAATTGTCATGTAAGGGCGCCCTCATACTATCAGGTCCTTTTACGTTCCAGGAGGTACACCGTGCGTCTCGTTCCTGCTCTAGCGGTCATCTTTGTTATTTTTGCTTCGTCCGCCTCGGCTCAGGAGCCGGCGCTTCCCGAAGCGCAGAAGCTCGTCGAACTCTTATCAACGTCGCTTCTGGATGACATGACCTCCCAGATGCTCAAACCTATGTCAGCAAATCTCGAAGCGTCGTTCCAAGGACTGTTCAGCGAGCTTGAAAGGATTACCAAGAAATATGTGGCTCAGGGTCTCGAAAAGGCACCCGCTATCTACGCCAGGTATTTTTCCGCCAGCGAGCTTCGTGACATTGCGGCGTTCTACAAGACGCCGAGCGGCAGCAAGGCTCTTTCGTTGATGCCTAAGGTTATGGGTGATTTTAGCGGCACAGTGCTGGTGCCACTGATGCAGCCGATGCAAGCTGAGATGCAAACCGCAATGCAAACAGTACTTCGGAAGCACAACGTGATCAAATAGTCAGGCACGCAGCAGATAAATCCATATCTTCTCGCACATCAATGAAGTCGGAGTTGCGCGCACTGCCCCCGATTGCACTATGGTGACCACATGCGACTTACCGTGATTCTAAGTCTCTTCATTGCTACAACTTTCGCAGTCCCGATCAGAGCCTTCGCTCAAGCCCCTGTTGTGAGCGATCACTCTTTGGGGCGCCAGGTGGCGTTGGAGCTCTGTAGTTCCTGTCATCGGATCACCGCAGAACAGCCCCGCCCCCGCCAAGACATTCCAACCTTAACCGCTATCGCCAACTTGCCATCGACTACCGCTCTCTCCTTGAGAGTATTCCTTCGTTCAAATCACAAGGGAATGCCGAATCTGATAGTTTCGGAGACGGATACCGAGGAATTAATCGAGTACATTCTCAGCCTAAAACGGCAATGAGATTCGGATTAGATCGGTGAACCAGATCTAGAGCGGTTCTGCTCCCGCAATCTGTCGCTATCGGCCGAGCCTGTCAGGACTCTGCAAACATTTGAGGCGGAATAAACTGTGATGAAGAATACTCCAAACATCGAACAGCTTAAAATAGCTTGTACGACGTATTTTCTTACCCGCGCAGAACGTGGCTTTCTTCTGATAGTAGGTTACTGCGGCTGGATGCCTGCAGGTGCACAACTTGTTTCCAGCGAGCCATCTGCTTTGGCCCAGTCCAGTTCACGGGAATGCCTGTCAATCAATCAGAATCTGTCTTATCTCAAGCCAATAGCGAAGTGACGCCGTATTAACGCATCTTAGCTGCGAGCAACTGCAAGGCCCTTATCAGGCAGCAATTGAGTGTCGGATTGACGTCGATTCGGTCGAACGAAGATCGAGCCGGAGCGTCAGGCAGAATGCACTTCCTCCACTACGTAGAAATGAGTGCAATGGAACAGCTACAACGCGGTAACCTCTCTGCTGCAAATCCCTCCGCAAATCGTGGCTACATCCTGACAAGATGACGGTTTCGCTAATGCACACAGCGTTTGCGGCAAACTGAACTGCATCGACGTCACAGAGCTCTATCCTTTTGGACGGCTCGACAAGTTTTCTAATGGTCCTTAGCCCGGATTTGGTGAAAGCGCCCGGCACGTACATGACATCTCCGCCTGTCAACGGGCATAATGCGGTATCCATGTGATAGAAGCGCAAATCGGCAAGCTCGATCGCGATCACCTCAACCCCGAACTCGCTGGCAACAACGTGCCGCGCAGAGCGATCCGAGCGCGGGCCATGACCCATCCAAAACAGCTTGCGTGCGCTGTCCCAGACGCAGTCACCGGCGCCTTCGAGCACCAGTCCGGGCGGGAGTTTCCTGACCACTTCGATCACGCCCCGGCGGACAAGTTTCTTGAAGGCGGTCTCGAAATGCGCCTGCTCGGGCTGCCGTTGCGGATAGCGGAAGCGCGACAACAGCGCCTTGCCGTCGAGCACGACGGCGGCATTGGCGGTGAATACAAGATCCGGCATGCCAGGCGCGGGATGAACGGGTTCTGTTTCAGCCCCGCAATCAGCGAGGCAGTCGTGCAATTGCGTCCACTCCCGGCACGACAGTGAAGCAAGACGATGCTTATCGCTCGCCCAGCAGTTTGGATCCATCCATGGATTGATCTTGTAGGTAACGGCGAAGTGCTCGGGTCTGCACATCAGGAACCGGGGCCGCGGTTGTGCGGGCATCATTCAAGCTCCTTACGCGGCCACGGGACGGAGCCGCGGCAACAGTTCCTCCACGACTTCCTCGAAGCGATCGAGCGCCCAGTCGAGATCGTTCCGTGCGATGACAAGCGGCGGCGCCAATCGGACGGTGGTGTCATGGGTTTCTTTGGACAGTACGCCCTTGGCAAGCAAGCGCTCGCACACCAGTCGCGCGCTAGCGATCTGCGGGTCGAATTCGGCGCCAACCCAGAGCCCGCGCCCGCGCACCTCCTTCAGCGCCGGGCTGCGGATCGCCCGCAGTCGCGCAAGCAGGTGAGCACCGAGCTTGCGGCTACACTCCACCAGGCCTTCATCACGAATGACCTTAAGCGACTCAAGCCCGACTGCTGCGGCTATGGGGTTGCCGCCAAAGGTAGAACCATGAGAGCCCGGCGTGAACACGTCCATGATGTCCTGGCGGCCGACAAATGCAGACACCGGCAGAATGCCGCCGCCCAGCGCCTTGCCCAGAATGAGTCCGTCCGGGCGGATGTGTTCGTGCTCATACGCAAACCAGGCGCCGGTCCGGCCGAGACCCGACTGCACCTCGTCGAGGATCAGAACGACACCCTGGGCGTCGCAGATCCTCCGCACGCCCTCCAGCCAACCCTGCGGCGGCACGATGATGCCGGCTTCGCCCTGAATGGGTTCGATGAGCACGGCAGCAGTATTGGGACCGATCGCGCGCTCCATAGCGGCAAGGTCGCCGAACGGAACCGAGCGGAATCCGGGCGTGAATGGCCCAAAACCTTCGCGATAATCAGGTTCGGAGGAAAAGCCAACGATCGTCGTTGTGCGGCCATGGAAATTTCCTTGGGCGACTATGATCTCGGCTTGATCGCGTGCAATTCCTTTTACGCGATAGCCCCATCGCCGCGCGGCCTTGATTGCCGTCTCGACAGCCTCCGCCCCGGTGTTCATCGGCAGCGCAGCGTCGAGGCCGGTCACCGAGCACAACTCCTTCAGGAAGGGCCCAAGCCGGTCGTTGTAGTAGGCGCGAGACGGGACTGCTAGCTGGTGCGCCTGTGCCGCGAGGACCGCAAGGATGCGCGGGTGACCGTGACCGTGACTCGCCGCCGAGTACGCCGACATCATATCGACGTAACGCCGACCCGCTATATCCCAAAGATGTGCGCCCCGGCCGCGCGTCAGCACGACCGGCAACGGCTCATAGTTGTGCGCGCAGTACTTTTTTTCGAGGGCGATCGCATCCATCGACATAGTTCCAAAATTTCTTGGTATTATTTCAAAAATCGCACGACAGAGGCGGCGGAACTGTCGATGCGCTGCGGCCAAACCCGCGGTTTATCTTCCAGATCGCAACCGAAAATGTCGTTACGAAGGTTAATGAAGGTTAATAATAAGAAAGCGCTGCTCGCGATTGGTTGTAAGCACTTTTTTAGCTAATTTTTAATGACGCTACTTTGCATGGGGTTGTTTTTCAAAAATTTTTTATGAGGCACAT
>Ga0207728_100097_pt1 | contig 13311 bp, 10 predicted proteins | sample LuqExpMetageno54_FD_187812 | JGI IMG/M metagenome (GOLD analysis project Ga0207728, IMG submission 187812) | Tropical forest soil microbial communities from Luquillo Experimental Forest, Puerto Rico - Sample 54 (SPAdes) | ecosystem: Environmental > Terrestrial > Soil > Tropical forest ...
GGAGCCGAAAGCCGTCGCCGCTGCCGAGTGTATGCAGGCGGCGATCGACACAGTCGTCACCGAAGCGAAAACTCTCACCCCCGATCTGGGCGGCAAAGCCAGCACCCAGCAAATGGGGGACGCTATCGCGGCAGCCGTCGTGCAATAGTACGAAGCGGAAACGCACATAGGAAACGCCCATGTATAACCTGCATCTCAGCCCCGAGCAGTTGGAAATCCGCGACACGGTGCGCGATTTCGTCACGCGCGAGATCAAGCCTGCGGCGCTCAAGGCCGACCGGCTTGATGTCGCCGACCGCAGCTTGCTAATGGCGCAAATTGATGCGGCCTCGCAGCTGGGGCTGCGCACGCTGGAGCTGTCGGAGGAACGGGGCGGCGCTGGTGCCGACGCGCTGACTTCCTGCATTGTCGCCGAGGAATTGGCCGCCGGTGATGCCGACATCGCCGCAGTGTTGTCGGAAACGTCGCGGCTTTCGCATTTGCTCTTCGACCTGGCGCTCAACGACGCGCAGCGCGAGCAATTCCTGCCCAAACTGACGGGCGACGACCGCTATCATCTCGCGTTTGCGGCGCGGGAGCCGGAAACCGATACCCGCCTGGGCGTGAATTATCATCGCCCGGCGGCTGAACCGACGTTGCGCACCACCGCCGTCAAGAGCGGCAGTGACTTTGTCATCAATGGCGTGAAGGATTGCGTCGCTAATGCGCCGCTCGCCGGTCTGTTCGCGGTGCTCACCAATATCCCGGGCCGCAACGAGCCGGGCGCGCTGCTGGTGCCGGCGAAAACGCCGGGCGTGAGTGTCATGGTGCATGAGGATGCTTGGCAGCACGGCTCCTGTGGCGCCGTAACTTTCAAGGACTGCAAGGTGTCGGCCGGCAATCTGCTCGGCGATGATGCAGCGGCGCTGCTGAGCGGTAAGGATACGCCGGGCCGTGGCAGCCCGCTGTTCCAGGCACTCAATCTCGGCATTGGCCGCGCGGCTTATGAGACTGCGCTCGACTACGCACATATCCGCATTCAGGGCGGCCGGCCGCTGATCCAGCACCAGGCCATCGCCACCAAGCTTGCCGACATCGCCATCAATCTCGAAGTTGCGCGCGCCGCCGTCTGGCAGGCGGCCTGGGCGTCGGACCATCCGGCCGCCTATGCCGATCGTAGCGTCGCAGACCTGCCGCTGCAGACCATTGCGCAGGTATTCACGTCCGAGGCGGTGATGAAAGCGGCCAAGGATTCGGCGGAGATCTTCGGTGCCATGGGCGTCATGCGCGACATGCCGTTGCAGAAATACATCCACGATGCCCGCGTCTGCCAGCACACGGGCGACGGCAACAGTGAGGCGCGGCTACGCATCGCCGAGGTGATCGCCGGTTACCGGCGCGTCAACGAAACGGCGATGGCGCTAGCCGGTGAATGACCGCAACGAAATTCAGGTGAGGATACTCCCATGGACTTCAATCTGAGCGACGAACAGCGCGCCTGGCAGATGACAGCGCGCAAATTTGCGGATGAAGAGATCCGGCCGATCTCGCTGCAGCGCGACGCCATTCCAACCGCGCGCGAGACCTGGGATTGGGAAATCATCAAGAAGGGCTCCAAACTCGGGTTCCGCACCATGGCGGTGCCGAAGGAATGGGGCGGCGAGGGCACCGATTTCGTAACGCAAGCGCTGGTGATGGCCGAGCTCGCCAAGGCTGACAGCGCGATCGCCAAGGCGTTCAGCCAGAACTGGAAGTGGAGCCATCTGATCAGCCGGGTCTGCACCGAGGAGCAGAAGAAACGCTTCCTGCCGGGCTTCGTCGCCGACGACACCTGGGTGCTTGGCAAGGGCATTACCGAGCCGAGCGCCGGCTCCGACAACCGCATGCCGATCGACGATCCCAAGAGTGGCATCAAGCTGCGCGCCGAGCGCGAGGGCGACGAATGGATCCTCAACGGCGAGAAGGCCTTCATCGCCAACGCGCCGATCGGTAAGCTGTTCTTCGTCGACGCGCGCACCGACGCGACAGTGCCGCCCAAGCAGGGTACAACGCTGTTTCTGGTGCCGCGCGACACCCCCGGCTTCCGTATCGGCAAGGTGTTCAACAAGAGCGGCTGGCGGTTCTATCAGAACGGCGAGATGATTTTCGAGAATGCGCGCGTCCCGCACGCCAATGTGGTCGGCGAAGTCGGCGGCGCGATCAAGAAGGCCGGCGGCCGCGGCGGCGATACTACCGGCGGCGATCTGTTCGGCGATCTCGAGCTTGCCGCCAACGCGCTCGGCATCTGCGACGATGCTTGCGAGACGGCGCTGCGTTACGCCAAGAACACCAAGCAGGGCGGCCAGCCGCTGTTCGCGCAGCAGAACGTGCAATTGCAGATTGGCAAGATGTTCATGCTGACCGAGGCGCTGCGCTCATTTGTGCTGCGCGTGGCCTGGGAGCACGACATGAAGATTCATTCCGCCAATGCCGGTCTGGCGATGAATTACTCGACCGATGTCGTGAACGAGGTGACCGAGCTCTACATGGAAGTGCGCGGCGCCCAAGGCTGCCACATGGACCACCATACCGACAAGCTGGTGCGCGACGCCTTCATCTGGAATCACTTGGCCGGCGACAGCCTATCGCGCATGAAGATCGCGCGGCGGCTGGTGGCCTAGCCAACTTTCACCGGCGCGCCGGTTTCCAGCGACTTGATCACCGCCTCGAAGGCGCCGATTACGTCCAGCATCTGCTCGGGCTTGATCGGGAAGGGCGCCTTGCCTTCGATCGCGTCGGCGAAGGCGTCGAGCAGGACGCGCAACGAGTCAACGTGCTCGAAGGTTTTCTCCTCGGTCTTGCCGGCGATCTTGCTGACCATCAGCGTGTCCTCGCCGCGCGCTTCAGCCGTGCCGTCGGTGCCGAACACGTGGATGCGCCAATACATAGGCGCCGCGCGCACGGTCGCCGTCACGCCGGTGGCGCCGCTCGAAAATTCAGTCAGCACGGCGACCACGTCGCGCGGATCGGGCGGCGGTTTCTTGGATACCGCGCGCGCATCCACATAGTTGATTGGGCCGACCAGATTGACAAAGGCATCGAGCACATGCAGCCCGGCGCCGGTCATCCCGAAGCCCGGCGACTCGCGCGGGTCGTCGCGCCAGCCCCCGGACACGCGGGTCGAGTGCTCGTTGGAGAAATGACCTTCGATATGCATCACCTTGCCGATGACGCCATTTTCGACCACGCGCTTGAGCTCGCGCATCGAGGCAAAGCAGCGCTTGTTATTACCGCTGCCGAGCGGCACGCCGGCCGCGCCCGTCGCGGCGACGGAGCGCTTCGCCTCGGCCCGAGTGAGCGCCAGCGGCTTCTCGCACCAAACCGGCTTGCCGGCGGCGGCCACCATCTTCACCTGCTCGACGTGCAGCGAATGCGGCGTGGCGAGCAGAATCGCCTGCACTTCGGGATCAGCGATCGCGTCCTTCAGGTCAGTGGAGAGCCGGAAGCCATGCTTCGCCGCCAGCTCGCGCGCGAGTTCCGGCTCCTTGGTGATGCCATGCACGATGCGCAGACGGTCGCTCTTACCCTGAATTGAACCGAGCACCGTCTGGCCCCAGCGGCCCAGACCTACCATCGCTGCATTGATCATCGTTGCCCCGGCACCTGTGAGTGTCTTGTCAATTTCCGCCAACCGTTATGACATGGCAAGGATGGTTGGCGAGCGGGGGCGATATGCATGAAAGCTATGCTGTTGCGGGGGCCGAACACGCCCTTCGAGTTGGTTGAGGTGCCCGATCCCGTCCCCGGTCCGGGCGAAGCGGTTGCGCGCGTCATCACCTGCGGCTCCGGGCTCACCATCCAGCACGCCAAGGCCGGCCGCCGCAAAATCAATTTCCCGCGCATCATTGGCCACGAGATAACGGCCGAGATCGTCGCCGTTGGCGCCGGCGTTTCGGGCCTGAAAAGCGGCGACGCCGTCACCGCCTATTATTACCTCAACTGCGGCCATTGCCGCTTTTGCCTTGGCAACCTGGAGCCGCTCTGCGTCAACTCCGGCGGCAATGTCGGCCTTGAATGCGACGGCGGCTATGCCGAATACATAAAGCTGCCCGCGCACATCTTCATCAAGCTGCCGGAAGCGCTCGACTACAAATCCTATCCCGCCGAGATCGGCGTCATTACCGACGCCCTGGCGACCCCGTACAAGGTTCTCCGTCGCGCGCAGATCAGCGGTGGCGAAACTGTTGCGGTCTTCGGCGCCGGCGGCGGCGTTGGTATCCATCAGGTGATGTTCGCGAACTGGGCGAGGGCGCGCGTGATCGCCATCGACATAGCGACCGGAAAATTCGACGCGTGCCACAAAGCCGGTGCTGAGCATGTACTCGATCCGCGCAGCGGCGACGTGGTCGAAGCCTTGCTGCAGTGGACGCGTGGCCTCGGCGTCGACGTGGTCATTGACTACGTCTGCACTGCCGCGACTCTGGAAGCCGGAATCAAGGCGCTCGCCCGCCGCGGCCGGTTGGTCATCCTCGGCGGCGCCGCGCAATCATTCCACGCGCCCGCGCGCGAACTGCTGCTGAAGGAACAGGTGGTATTGGGCAGCCGATACGTCACCCGGGTCGAGATCCTGGAGACCTGCGATTTGGTGGCGCGCGGCGAGGTGTGGCCGCTGGTGACCGATCTCCGGCCCCTGCAGGAGGCCGAGGCACTGCATGAGCTTGTCGAGCGGGGTCAGGTAACGGGGCGCGCCGTCTTGCGCGTTGCCTGAGCTTTGCTGTGCGATCCCTGCTGTTGGGTTGCACTGCTAATCCCAATAGCAGTACGGTCGAAAACGGTGCCATGGTTGTGGCCGACACGATACAGACGATTGCCCGGCTGATGCCGCTCGCCGACGTGCTGGCCATCGTCGAGAGCGACGTGAAGCCGGTGACACCGCGCACCATCGATGTGATGGCCGCAGCCGGGCGGATACTCGCCGCCGACGCGCGGGCACTTTCGCGGCCGACTTCTCCCGTGGCTTTGCAGGATGGCTGGGCGCTGACTGCGGAAGAAACATCGGGCGCCGGCGGTTATGCCCCCGTGCCGCTGACGCGCCCGCCACAGCGCATCGAAGCTGGGCAGCCGATGCCGGTCGGCACTGACAGCGTGACGCCGATCGATGCGGTGAAGTTGACCGGCGGGCGCGCCGAGGCGCTCGTCACCGTCAACCCGGGCGACGGCGTTCTGGCCGCGGGCGGCGACAGCGATCCGGAAACCCCGCTGCGTTATGCCGGCGAACGACTGCGTGCCAGCGACATCGCCGCTATTTCCTGCGCCGGCTGCGCGCGCGTCACCGTGCGCGAGCCGCGCGTGCGCGTGATGCCCTTGCGCGACAGCGGTATCGTCACCGCCAGCGCGCATCTGCTGGCGAGCGATATCGAGCGGCGCGGCGGTGTGGCGCGACTAGATGAAGCCGGCCGCGACCTTCATGTCGCATTTGCGGCCGACAGTGCCGACGCCGTCATCGCCATCGGCGGCACCGGGAGCGGCCGCAATGATGCGAGCGTCCAAAAGTTGGCGTGCGAGGGCCGGCTCGCCGTGCACGGCATTGCGCTGACCCCCGGGGAAACAGCCGCGTTCGGATTTTTCGAAACGCGGCCCGTGCTGTTGCTGCCGGGCCGGCTCGATGCGGTGCTGGCAGTTTGGATGCTGGTCGGCCGGCACGTGCTGCAGCGACTGGCGGCGGCTAAGGCTCAGTTCGAACCGGCGGACACTTTGACGCTGGCGCGCAAGATCACGTCCACGGTTGGTCTCGCCGAGGTAGTGCCGGTGCGACGTAACGGCGAGAATGCCGAGCCGCTCGCCTCGAAATATCTACCGCTGTCGTCGCTCTCCCGTTCTGACGGATGGATTCTGATACCGGCCAACAGCGAAGGTTTTGCCGCCGGCACGACGGTGCGGGTGAGGCCGTGGCCGTGAGCGAGGGTCGCAAAACTCGACCGGATGCCGACACCGAGCTGCTGGCGCGCGTACGCGCCGCGGCGCGGCAGGAACAATTTCTTGAGGTCATTTCGGCCGACGAGGCGCGCACGCGTTTCGAGCGGCATCTCGACATCACCCCGCTGCCAGGAGAGAGCGTACCGCTGACGCGGGCGCTCACGCGCGTGCTCGCGCATGACGTCGTCGCAGCCGTCGACGCGCCGCCGTTCGACCGCTCTAACGTCGACGGCTTCGCCCTGCACGCAGCCGACACGGTCGGGGCTGGCGATACCACACCAAAAATCTTCCGCCTCAACGCCGAAGTGATCGCTTGCGGCTATTCACCGAAGCTCACTGTCGAGCGCGGCACTGCCACGGCCATTGCTACCGGCGGCGTGATGCCACGCGGCGCCGACGCAGTGGTGATGATCGAGCATACCGAGCTTACCAGCGACGGCGCGCCCAGCCTCGAACTGCGCCGCGCCGCCGCGCCGGGGCAGTTTGTCTCCTACGCCGGCTCCGATATCGCGCGCGGGGAAACCTTGCTCCGCCGCGGCACGCGTGTCGGCTCGCGCGAGATCGGCATGCTGGCGGCCTGCGGTCTTGCCGCTGTTGAGGTGGTGCGGCGGCCGAAAGTGGCGGTGCTCTCTACCGGCAACGAACTGGTCGCGCCAGGCTCGCCGCTCAAGTCGGCGGGCGTCTACGACAGCAACAGCGCGATCATAGCGGCGGCGATCAGCGAAGCCGGCGGCGAACCGCTTTCTTTTGGCGTCTTTCCAGATGACGCGGCCTCGCTGGAAAAGGCGATGCGGCAGGCGCTAGCGAAGAGTGACTTGGTGGTGGTGTCGGGCGGCACCTCGAAAGGCGCTGGCGATCTCTCGCACGAGGTCGTATTGCGGCTCGGCCCGCCCGGCATCTTGGTGCACGGCGTCGCGCTCAAGCCGGGCAAGCCGCTATGCCTCGGCGTGATCGGCGACAAGCCGATCGTCGTGCTGCCCGGCTTCCCGACCTCGGCAATCTTCACCTTCCACGCCTTCGTCGCACCCGTCATCCGCGCCCGCGCCGGGCTGCCGTCGGAAGACGCGCGAAAGATCATCGCGCGCGTGCCGGTGCGCGTCGCCTCCGAGCTTGGCCGCAAGGAGTTCGTACTGGTGTCGCTGATCGACACGGACAACGGAACCGTCGCGTTCCCGACCGGCAAGGGCTCCGGCGCGGTGACCAGCTTCTCGCAGGCCGACGGCTTTCTCGAGATCGACGCGCTCGCTGCCGCGCTCGATGCCGGCACTTCCGCGCAGGTGACCCTGATTGGCAGCGCCACGCATGCTCCTGACCTGGTCATCATGGGCAGCCATGATGTGGCGCTCGATGTGGTGGTGGGCGCGCTGGCCGACCGCGGCTTTTCAGCTCGCACGCTCGCCATCGGCAGCCTCGGCGGCGTCGCGGCGGCGACGCGCAGCGAATGCGACATCGCGCCGGTGCATCTGATCGATCCTGACAGCGGACAATACAATGTGCATCTCGCGACGCCGGGCTTGCGCCTGGTGCGCGGCTGGGAGCGCATGCAGGGTATTCTCTTCCGGCCGGGCGACAAGCGTTTCGAGGGGCGCCGCGCACAAGACGCGCTCAAGGCCGCGCTCGGCGATCCCTCGGTGCTGATGGTCAACCGCAACGCCGGTGCCGGTACGCGTGTGCTGATTGACGAGCTGCTCAAGGGCGCGCGGCCTCCCGGCTACGCCAACCAGCCGAAATCGCACAACGCGGTCGCCGCCGCGATCGCGCAAGGCCGCGCCGACTGGGGCCTCGCCATCGAGCCGGTGGCCAAGCTCTACGGGCTCGAATTCCTCCCCCTTGCCCCCGAGCATTACGATTTTCTCGTGGTAGAGAGCCGCAGCGAGCGGCCGGCGGTGCAGGCCTTCCTGGCGGCACTGCGCGACGAGAAGACGCGCGAGCGTATTCGCGCACTCGGCATGACGCCGAGTGATGGCTAAATTCCGCCGCCACTTTGGCATATTCGACCGGCCAATGGTGCTGTGGATCAAACGCCTTTGCATTGGCCTGCTGTTGCTGCCGCTCGCGCTCGATGCTGCACGGGCGCAATTGCGCGGCCATGGCGGCCCGGTACGCGCGGTGGCGATCTCGCCGGACGGCAGCCAAGCGATTTCCGGCAGCTTCGATACCTCGCTGATACGCTGGTCGCTCACGCGCAATGTTGCCGAGCAGGTGATGCGCTTCCACGACGGCGCCGTTAACGCAGTGGCCTGGCTGAAGGATGGTCACGTCGCCAGTGGCGGCGCTGACGGACACATCGCGATCTGGACGCAGGGCAAGCCTGAGCCCGACGCGGTTCTCGATGGACACACCGGACCGATTGCCGCGCTGGCGGTCTCGCCGGACGGCGACACGCTTGCCTCGGCGTCGTGGGACCATACAGTTCGCCTGTGGCCGCGATCCGGTGCAAACCGCGTGCTGGAAGGCCATACACAAAATGTGAACGGCGTCGCCTTCTCACCGGACGGGCGCGTGCTGGTGAGCGCCGGCTATGATGCGACCCTACGCCTTTGGCGAGTCAGCGACGGCAATTCGAGCGTTCACAGCGTGCCGAGTCCGGTGAACAGCGTCGCCGTTGCGCCCGATGGAGAGATCATCGCAGCGGCAGCGGACGGGAAAGTCTATTTCCTCTCAGCGCAGGGCGAGCCGCGCGGCGACGTTCAAGCCTCGCCAACGCCGGTCATCGCGGTCGCTGTCTCGCCCGACGGCAAGTTGGTCGCCGCTGCCGGCATCCGCGGCTCGGTCGCGGTCATCGAGCGCAGCACGCGCAAGGTCGAGCACACGCTCGTCGGCCCCGGCCTACCGGTGTGGTCGGTAACCTTCTTCCCCGACAGCCGCACGCTGTTGACCGGTGGCGCCGACCGCGTGATCCGCCGCTGGAATGCGGTGAGCGGCGAGCCGATCGACTCGGTGGTCGTGGGCGCTCCCGACGATCCACTCGCCGCCTACGCCGGCGACCGCGGCGCGCAGGTTTTCCGCGCCTGCGTCGCCTGCCACACGCTCTCGCCCGACGAGGGCAACAAAGCTGGCCCCACGCTGGCGGGTATTTTCGGCCGCCGCATCGCCACGCTGCCCGGCTACAATTTCTCGCCGGCCCTGAAGAAGCTCAACATCATGTGGTCGCCGGAGACGTTGAGCAAATTGTTCGAGGTCGGGCCCGCGACCTACACGCCCGGCACCAAGATGCCCGAGCAGAAGATCGGGTCGCCCGAGGAGCGAAAAGCGTTAGTGGATTTCCTGGCGAAGGCCACTAGGAAGAAGAACTAGTCCTCGCGCTTCTGCTCTCGCTCGCGCAGATAATCGTCGGTGGTGCGCAGCGTCGGGCGCTTGGGCGCGCCGAATGGATCGAGATTATCCTCCGTCACCGCGATCACGCGGCAGTCGGCGCACATCTTGATTATGTCGAGCCGCTTCTTGGAATCCTTGAACATCCAGTGCTGGCCCTCAAGCTTGGTCACGACGCGCTCCACCGAGCTCCTGGTGCCGAACGGCTTGCCGCAGCGGATGCATACGAATGGCGCCTCCTGCTTGATGACGCGGCTCGTCGCCGTGGCGGCGCGGAAGTCAATTTGTGGCTTCAGCGCGATGACTTTCTCGGGGCAGGTCGCCTTGCACAGCCCGCATTGCACGCAGGCATCCTCGGCAAAGCGGAGCGTCGGCCGTTCGGGATCGTCTGACAGCGCGCCAGTCGGGCAGGCGGAAACGCAGGACAGGCAGAGCGTGCAGCCTTCGACATTTACGTCGAGTGTACCAAACGGCGCGCCTTCGGGGAGGGCAATGATGTCGACGGGTGTCAGCGCCACGGCGTGCAATTCGCGTAATGCATGCCGCACCACGTTGCGCTTGCCACCAACGGCGGAGAAAGTGGCGGGCTTGGCGACGGCCTGGAGTGGCACGACGGTGGCCAAGGCAGCGCCAAGGGCATCCGGATCGTCGGTCTCGATGCTGGCAATACGAGCGCCGGCAAAGCCGAGCCCGGCAAGGATCGGCTCGGCCAGCGCGATGGTTTTCACCAGGCCGGTCAAGTCGTGGCGTGACTTCCCGCCCGTGAGGAAGCGTACCGCGCAGGCGCCGAAGGCGAAGGCCGCTGCCACTGACTCCAATCCGACTTGCGTCACTTCGTTCACCTCGACCGGCAGCACGTTTGCCGGCAGCCCGTCGCCGTGCCGCGCCAGCGCGGAGATCAACGCGCCGCCGTGCTCTGCGTCATGGAACAGCAGCACCGCCCGCTCGCCGCCGGCCTCGCGGTAGGCGGCAAGCAAAGCGCGCAGTTTGCGCATGAGCGCGTCGGAGGGCGGCAGCGCGTAGGCCGCGGCGCCGGTCGGGCAGGAGGCGGCGCATTGGCCGCAGCCGGCACAAATTTGTGCGTCGATTGCCACGTGGTCGCCGGCCGGCGTTATCGCGCCGGTCGGACAAAGATCGAGACAGCGGCGGCAGCCGACGATCTTGGAGCGCGAATGCGCGCAGAGATCCGCGGTGAAGGTGATGTAGCGCGGTTTGTCGAATGTGCCGGTGAGATCGCGCGCCTTCAGCACGGCGCGCAGCACGGCGGCGGTGTCGCTCGGATCGGCGCGCAAATAGCCGTCGCGCAGATCGGAGGCGGGAAACAGCGATGGCGTGCCGGAAAGATCGAGTACGATGTCGCAGCGCGAGACCGCGCCGTTGCGCGCCGACCCGAATGCAAGCGTGCCGCGCGAGGAGGGGTGGGGCGTGGCGTAGTCGTCAACGATCAGCTCGAAGGCGCCGAGGTAACCCTTGGCCTGCCGAATAGTCCCCTTCACCACGGGAAAGTCGGTCGTTCGCACCGGCGCGATATCGGCAGGCGGTTTGATCAACACGGTGAGATCGAGATGCTCTTTGAGCAGTTCGGCGGCTTCGAGCGCGCGTTCGTCCTTGCCGTAGACCAGCGTTACGCCCTCGCTGCTCAGCGGCACGAAGGCGATGTCCGGCGCGGGCTCCGACGCCGCGGCGATGAGTGCCGCCATTTTCGGGCCAGCGGCGCTCGCGTCCTTCGACCAGCCGGCGGTCTCGCGGATGTTTACGAAGCTGACGGCGCCGCTGCCTTCGGTCTCGCCGGCGATTTCGCCGAAAAGCGGCGCTTCCTGCGTGCAGGCGACTAGCGTCGGCTCGCCGCTGGCAGCGAGCTTGCGAAAACGCTCGAGTTCAGCGCGGCAAAACTGGCGACCCTCCAGCACCTCGGCGCCGCGGCAGAGCCGGCGCACCGCCGCTCCATCGAGCGGCATGCTGTCTTCGCAGGAACAGATGAGAATGTTACGCGGCCGTTCGGCCATTCGGCTTGTAACCTTTTTGCTGACCCGCATTTCTCGGCGGAACACCGCCGCTTCCGCTTTAATGCTCGCGCCCGCGGGATTGGGCTTCGAGATCTCCTGTTGCTATAATTATAAGTAATTACAGGGGAAAGTAAGAGCAGGGAGCAATGCCGCTGGAGCCGCGGGCACTGACGCCGGAACTTACGCTGCCGCCACTGTTCACGCTGGTCCGTCTGCGTGAATTGGGCGATGCCTTCGCGCATGCACAATCGATCGCGGCGGAGCAAGGCGCCGGCACGCTGGTTTATGTCGGCCGTTTCGACCTCGCCGAATTCGCCATGGTGCTGGAGCCGGACGAACCCCTGCGCAAAGCGCGGCGCACGCTCTACGCCGGCATGACGGCATTGGCAGACGCGCTCGCGGTGCACGCGCAGCCGGAAACCGCCATCACCATCGACTGGCCGGATTCGATTTCGGTAAATGCCGGCCTTGTGGGCGGCGGCCGCCTAGCCTGGCCGCAAGGCGTCAAAGAAGATGAAACGCCGCCGTGGCTGGTGTTCGGCGCGATGATCCGCACGGTCTCCGTGAGTGCCATCGAGCCCGGACTCAATCCGCTGGTCACCGCGCTCGAGGAAGAAGGTTTCACCGACGCGATGTCCGACAAGGTGCTGGAGAGTTTCGCGCGGCATTTCATGGTTGCCGTTGACAGCTGGCAGGAGAAGGGCTTCGGCGCGGTAGCGCAGAGCTATCTGGAACGGCTGCCGCGCGAGAGCGGGCTGCGCCGCGACATCGACGATAACGGCGATCTGTTGGTGCGCCGCATGGGCAAGGCCAAGGTCGAGCGCAAGCAGTTGTTGCCGCGTTTGGCCGCGCCGGCCTGGTACGATCCGGCACGACGGGGACCGCGGGCGTGAAGCTGTTGCGCACCATACGGATTGATACCTCCGACACCTTCATTTTCGAAAAGGCGGCCGAGCCGGGCGAGTGGGCGGTGTCGGGGGCCTTCATGTTCTGGGATCGCGATCTGACAGCACTGGGAGGCAAGGCGCGCTCCGCCTTCCGCGCCGGGTTCCTCGGCGTCGCCTCGCTCGGTTGGTCGACGCTGGTGCAGATCGTGGAGGCGAGCGAGGACGACCGGCTCGCCGCGGTCGACACGCTGGCGAAGCACCTCGTCGCAGAGTTCGGCGCCCCGACCATGGAGGATGCGGTCGCCGCCGCGGAAGAGGAATTCGCCTTCGCCGCCTCGCTCTGCGATCATCCGGTCGACACGCTGGTGGCGGTACATCGCACATCGGAGGGGGACGGCATCCATGAAGCGTTTCGCACGTTGCGCCCGCGGGCTGGCAAGAAGCTGGCGCGCGCCTTCTCCTTTTTCGAGGTCGAAGGAGAAGGAGAAATGGACGAGCAGCCGAGCGACGTCGTCGATGTAATCGGAATGGCGGAGCGGGGACGCAAATGAAGGACTTCTGGCTTTCCTGCGGCCATCATCTGCTCGATCGCGATCCAGGCGGCTGCTTGCTGCTGACCGACGAGTTTCTCAAGCTTTATTTCGCGCGGCCGGAAGTAATCCCGCCGGCGGAAGCGTGCCCGATCGAGCGCAGCCTGCATGCCGCGCTGCTCGCCGATCCGCGCCGGCCGGTGACGGCGGCCGAGACTGCGGCAGTCGCCGATGCCGACGCACGTGAGAACTGGCAATTGCTGATCGGCTTTCGCGACCACTTGCTGCGGCACAGGACCCTGGAAGCGGCCTATGCCAACCTGGTGCGCAAGGGCGTCGGCAAGACGCCGCCGCTGTTCATCAGCCAGCTCGTGCACGTGATTCTGCGCAACGCGCTCGACGGCGTCGACGACGCCCGCGTCGTGCGCGCCGCCGAACTGTTCTTCCGCACCCAGCGCGTAACCCTGCACGAAGGATCCTTGCTCGTCGCCGACGAGGAGACGGTCGGCGGCATCAATCCTGCGCCGGTGACACCACTGGTGTCGATGTTGGGCATTCCGGCCGAAGCCGAGATCGACATCCTCAACGACGACAACGCCGCGAGTTACTGGGAACGCAGCGACCGCTTCGACATGGCGC
>Ga0207728_100105_pt1 | contig 12913 bp, 9 predicted proteins | sample LuqExpMetageno54_FD_187812 | JGI IMG/M metagenome (GOLD analysis project Ga0207728, IMG submission 187812) | Tropical forest soil microbial communities from Luquillo Experimental Forest, Puerto Rico - Sample 54 (SPAdes) | ecosystem: Environmental > Terrestrial > Soil > Tropical forest ...
CCAACGGCGAGCACGTCGTCCGGCTCGAGCAGCGACTCGGTTACGTGCACAAGGGCATCGAGAGCCTGATGCGGGGCGCCGATCTCGATCGTGCCGCAAATCTCGCCGGCCGCATCTCCGGCGACAGCACGGTCGCATATGCCTTTGCGTTCGCGCTTGCGGTTGAAGCCGCGACGCAAGTCGCGCCCCCCGCGCGCGCCGTCGCGCTGCGCGGTGTCGCCTCCGAGTTGGAACGGCTCGCCAACCATTTCGGCGACATCGGCGCCATCTGCAACGACGCCTCCTTCGCGCTGATGCACGCGCAGACCAGCATTTTGCGCGAGCGTGTCTTGCGGGCAGCGGGTGCATGCTTCAATCACAGGCTGATGATGGATGTGATCGTGCCGGGCGGACTTTCTCGCGATATCGCCCTGGACGGCCCGGCCGCCCTGCGCACCCTCATCGCTGAGGTTCGAAAAATATTTCCGCGGCTCGTCGAGCTTTACGATTCCACGGCCTCGCTGCAGGACCGCACGGTGACGACCGGAATCGTGAAGCCTGAGTACGCGCGCCGCTTCGGCGCGGGCGGCTATGTCGGCCGCGCGTCGGGCCGCGATTTCGACGCCCGCCGCGATCTCGCATACGCACCCTACGACCGACTGCGCTTCGACGTGCCGGTCCTCGAGGCTGGCGACGTCAATGCGCGCGTCTGGATCCGCATCCGCGAAGTCGAGCAGAGCCTATCGATGCTCGAACAATTGCTGGATTCGCTCCCACCGGGTGAAGTGCGTACCGTCTTTACCACGCAAGGAGCGAGTGAGGGCTTGGCGCTCGTCGAAGCGTTCCGCGGCGACGTGCTGGTCTGGCTTCGGCTCAACGCCGACGGCACCGTGGCGCGATGCCACCTGCGCGATGCGTCCTGGTTCCAGTGGCCGCTGCTGGAGACCGCGATCGAAGGCAACATCATCGCCGACTTTCCGATCTGCAACAAATCGTTCAACTGCTCGTATTCGGGGCACGATCTGTAATCATGCGCCGCACTCTGTTCGAAGGCATTACGCACGCAGCGCTGACGGAGGCCCCGCCGCGGCCGGACGAGGCCGCGCTCGCCGAACTCGCCGCGAACGTGAACCGCGCCGCTCGCGCGCGGCTCGGGCGTTCGCTCTCCATTCGTCAAGTCGACGCCGGCTCGTGCAATGGCTGCGAATTGGAAATCCACGCGCTGAACAACGCGTTCTACGATCTCGAGCGCTTCGGCATGCGTTTCGTCGCCTCGCCGCGGCATGCCGACGTGCTGCTTGTCACGGGCCCTGTGACTAAGAACATGCGTGAAGCGCTGCTGCGCACCTACAATGCGACGCCCGCACCGAAATGGGTTGTGGCGGTGGGCGCTTGCGCTGTGGACGGTGCGCTTTTCGGTGGCAGCTATGCCGTCGTCGGAGGAGTAAAAGACGTCATTCCGGTTGATCTGCATATTCAAGGGTGTCCGCCCTCGCCAACCGACTTGCTAAAAGGCCTGCTCGCGCTTGTTGAGGCTTGCTCCTCGTAATGCGGACTAAAGCGTACGTTAGGCCAAGCTCCATCAGCGCGATTTCGCAGGAATGGTGTGGCGAAAAGCGGATCGACCAGATTACGGAATACCTGGAATCGACTCAAGCGCGGTAATTAATGGTCCTACGATGTCTATGCGCAGCTATTTTCTTGTAACTACTCTGGCCTTCGCCTGTGCTATCGCAACGTCCAGTTCGTACTGCGCGCCCGCGCCCTATAACCCGGACCCGGTGAATGGGCGTAAATTGGCTCTTCTAATATGTTCGGCGTGCCATGTCGTAGGGCCGGATCAGAAAAGGCCACCGATGCTTCGGGCTCCCGCCGTTTCGTTCGAGTCGCTGGCGCAGAAAACGAGCACTAGCTATGAAGGTGTACGCGATTTTATTACGACGACCCACGAAGATGCGACCCATCGCGAAGCAATGCCGAACCCGATGTTGACAGATGATCAGGCAAGCGACATTTCAGCGTACATCTTAAGTTTGCGCCACCAGCAGTGACGCGGCATACCTTCAAAATAGCAGATTCCAGCGATCTTAGACGCTCTTTGCGCGCAATGAATGCAATCGGCGTCGGGGAGAATAAATTCGCTGCTTTATGATGTCGCAGCTATCGAGGCTGCTCTAAATCGAAATAGAGCGGCGATGAAGAACAAGGCTCCGATGCCGGCAGTTGCAAGGAAAGCCGGCCAGACCACGTCCAATCCCGCACCGCGATACAGGATCGCCTGGGCGAAGGACACAAAGTGCGTTGAGGGCACGACTTGCATGATGGTCGATAGCCAAACCGGCATGCTCTCCAGCGGCGTGCTGGTCCCCGACAACATGTTCATCGGCATTGCTATCAGCATGTAGATCAAACCGAGTTGTGGCATGGACCTTGATACGGTTCCAAGAAAGATGCCGATTGCCGTTGCGAAGAAAAGATACAAAGCTGTTCCGCAAAGAAACAGCGGAATTGAGCCGGCGATCGGAACCCCCAAAACTCTCTTCACAATGAACGTGAGCGACAGGCCTACCGCGATCGTAATGATCAACCCGTTCGCCCAGACTTTTGACATCGCGATTTCAAATGGACTCACAGGCATGACCATCAGATGGTCCATGGTGCTATGCTCCCTCTCGCGCATCACCGCCGCGCCAGCCATGATGATGGCGAGCATCGTCACGCTGTTGATGATTCCCATGACGCTGGTGAACCAGGAAGTGACCACGTTCGGATTGAAGGCGAAACGATCAGCTACGGCAATTAGCGGTGTGGCGGTCTCGCTACTACGGGCAACGAATTCATCCACCTTTGCGCTTATTATCTGCTGCGCGTAACTTGACCCAAGCCCTGCCTGGACCATCGCCGTCGCGTCGACATTGACTTGGATTCCCGGAGCTCGACCCGCAAGCACATCCCGCTCGAAATGAGGTGGGATGTCGATGATAAACGTATATCGACCTGTATTCATCAAGTGGTCTACATCGCCGAGCGCAACCGGCTCTGGTCCTTTGAAATAGGGAGGTAGGAAGGCCTGGATTATGCCTCGCGAAAGTACCGATTGGTCTTCGTCGACGTACCCGACAGAGGCGTTGTGGAGCTCTTGTGAGCTGCTTTGGCCCTGCGCAAGCACAGCAAATGAAAATGAGTATATCACCAGGATCAGAAGCACCCAGTCGTGCGCGAAGCTGCGAAGCTCTTTCGTTCCCAACCAGAAAATATTTCGGACCGACCGCACGACTAGATTTCCTGCTTCTTGAGCAGAAACATGCTTACTCCCAGCAGGACCGGAACAAATATCGATAGCTCTGCCAAGTACAAACCTAGGTCGGCAACGCCAAGGCCTTTTGTGAACACGCCCACGCTGATTGGAAGAAAATAACTCATTGGAAACGCGCGACCGAGAAAGGCCGCGGTTCCAGTCAACGACGATACTGGGGTAAGCAATCCGGCGAACTGGCTCGCTGGAAGCATTGTGAGTATTGCAGTTCCAAACAGCGCCGCAATCTGGCTGCGAGTGAACGTCGAGATCACCATGCCATAAGCAGTGGTCACGAAAACGTAAATAAATGCGGCGCCGGTAAGCAGGGCAAAGCTTCCTCGGATGGGCACATTGAAAATGAAAACACCCATCACGCACATGAGAAAGAAGCTCGCCATTGCGACGGTGACATACGGGATCTGCTTGCCAACAAGGAATTCCAAGCGGCTTGCCGGGGTCGCGTAGAGATTCGAAATGGATCCGAGTTCCTTTTCGCGGACCACTGCAACCGCCATGAGGATGGCTGGAATGAGCGCAAGCAGCAATGCGAGTGTGCCCGGCACCATAGCGAACACGCTTTCAAAGTCTTGGTTATAGAGAAAGCGGATATCGACCGAGGCGTTCGGCGGCAGCGAAGGCACTTGGTTCTGATATGCGAACTCCGTCAGATATTGATTGCTCGTACCCTCGATATAGCCGCGAATCGTCTCCGCCCTGAACGGCATGGCCCCGTCTATCCAGGCACTCACCGATACGGGTCGTCCTCTTTTGATGTCCCGTCCGAACCCAGGAGGTATTTCGATTGCTGCTCGGATGGCGCTCGTTTGAAGGCGGCGGTCGAGATCCTTGTAACTGGTTATCGGCGCTTTCTCGGTAAAATAGCGAGAGCCGGCGAATTCTTGGATGAACGCGCGGCTTTCCGGACTGTGATCCCGGTCCAAGACAGCAAATGTTAGGTTATCGACATCGGTCGATATGCCGAATCCAAAAATGAGCATAAGCAGTGCTGCGCCTGCTAGAGCAAATGTCAAGCGAACAGGGTCACGCAGCAACTCAAGCGATTCCTTGATCGCGAAAGCAACGAGACGCCTCGGGCTAATTGCCGAAACCGACTTTGTCGTTCTTGGCAAGCTTTTGATTTTGTCGACATGAACTAGGTCAGTCGCTTCTTCCCGACGCTGTTCCCGAAGATAGCTGATGAAGGCGTCTTCCAGAGTGGCTGCACGTCGTGCTTTCACAAGCTCCTGCGGTTTCGCTAAGGCCAGAACCTTTCCGGAATCCATCAAGGCTATCCGATCGCACCTTGCGGCCTCATTCATAAAATGCGTGGAAACAAAAATCGTAACCGCTTGGTTGCGCGACAGATCAATCAGCAGCTCCCAGAACTGATCACGCGCTACAGGATCGACCCCCGACGTAGGCTCATCGAGAATAAGTATCTGCGGGCTGTGAACCACAGCAACCGCCAGCGACAGTCGTTGGCGAATTCCAAGCGGCAGCTGGATCGCTTCATCGTGCATATATGGCGCAAGGCCAAATTTCTCCGATAGAAACCGAACCCGCTTCGCCGCCTCCCCCGGCCCAATCCCGAATAGTTTTGCATGCAGCGACAGGTTTTGTTCTACTGTCAATTCGGTGTAGAGCGAAAACGATTGTGACATATACCCGATCTGTCCGCGCGACTTCATGCTGCGGGCCTGAACCGGTTCACCAAGGACCCATGCTTCTCCTTCGGTCGCGGGAAGAAGGCCCGTAATCATTTTCATGGTCGTCGTCTTGCCACTACCATTCGAGCCGACGAACCCGAAGATCTCTCCGCGCTGGATCGTAAATGAGACATCGTCAACCGCGACGAAGTCTCCGAACCGCCGCGTCAAATGACGAGCGACAATTGCCGGCTCATCAGTTGCGTTCAGAAGGGGTGGAACTTTCACTCTGCGATGCGCGAATCCAAACTCTTTAGGAAGCAATGATACGAAAGCGTCTTCCAACGAAGCCGCAGCGCAATCGCGCAAGATGTCTCTCGGTGAGCCGGTCGCCAGAATGCGACCAGCGTTCATCATCACAAGCCTGTCGAAATGCTCGGCTTCTTCCATATAGGCTGTGGCCACAAGCACAGTCATACCGGGTTGCCGGGCGCGCATGCGCGCGATCAAGTCCCAAAACTGACGTCGGGATAACGGATCTACGCCAGTTGTGGGCTCATCTAGGAGCAGCAGATCCGGCTCGTGAATAAGCGCGCAACATAGTCCGAGCTTCTGGCGCATGCCGCCGGACAGGTTTTTGGCGGCGCGGTCCCCGAACTGCTCCAGCCCGGTACTGACGAGGAGTTCGCGTATTTCGGCGCGGAGTTGTTGGCGATCCTCGCCAAACAGCCTCCCGAAAAACTCGATGTTTTCAACGACCGTCAGCTCTGAGTAGAGGTTGCGGCCCAGACCTTGGGGCATGTATGCAATGCGGGGAGACACCTGCCGTCGCCGGCCTGAATCACGCAGATCCGCACCAAGCACGCGGACGCTGCCACTCTGAATGCGGCGAGCGCCCGCGATTATGCTCAAAAGAGTGGATTTCCCGACCGCATCCGGTCCGATGAAGCCAGTTAATGCTCCCATCTGGAGGTCTAAGTTGATGTTATCGAGAGCGACTACCGAACCGTATCTTTGGGAAAGAGCGTTAATCGTCGCGGCAGCTTGTGAGCTAACCGCTAGGAGCTGCGTCTGAGCCGTCACGACGCGCTACGCCCTACGAGATTCGGGGGCCACTCGACAGCAGGCGCAAGCTTCACGTAAGAGACTCCCGGCACCCCTGATTTAACTGCATCTGCATGAGCTCGCAGGATTTCGGGATCCACTCTGATCCTTACACGAAACATCAGCTTTTCGCGTTCGCTCTTCGTCTCGACCGGCTTGGGAGTGAATTCTGCCCGCGCGGATACGAACGTCACCTTCGCCGGGATTGCGAGATCAGGGCGCGCGTCCAATACAATGCGTGCAGAATCTCCGATTTTTGCTTTCCCAGCGTCCGCAGTTGGCAGATAGACGTCCATGTAGACGTTGTTAACGTCAAGCATGGTGAACACCTTGCCCCCGGCCGCAAGAACTTCTCCTACATTTGCTAGTCGATATTGGATTCGTCCATCACGCGGCGCTCGCAATGAATTATCATCGATATTCACTTGATAAAGCTCAACGTCGTGTGTTGCAGCCTCTAACGCGTGCCGACTCTCGTATATGCGGGAATTTGCGGCATTCACCGCGGCACTAGCAACATCGACCTGCTGCTGTCTTTGATCCAGCAGTTCTTTCGTTGCAACACCACGCTGCTCAAGATTTTTGGTCCGCGCGAGCTCCTGATTTGCAAGAACTAACTGGCTTTGTTGTTGAGCTAGATTTGCCTTGGCCTCGGCCAGGGCGTGTTGAGCCTGCTGCACCTGAGCCTCGGACTTCCGCAGTGACGCTTCCAGATCGCGGGTGTCCATGCGCGCTAGCACCTGGCCAGCTTTAACGAAGTCGCCTTCGTCCACGAAGAGTTCGGCGATGCGGCCTGCAAACTTCGTTGCGATGTCGATCTCATCGGATTCCAAGCGGCCATTCCCGAAGACGATTCCCGCCGGAAGCACATGCCTGTTCAGGTGTGACCAGTAGTAGGCGCCTCCGCCGCCAAAAAGGAGCAGAGCAATGATCAACAGTGGCCAGCGTGCCCGGCGGCGCGAGGCTTTGGAAGCAACCTCTTGAAGCGCTCGTGTCTCGGGAACAGCCAGCGTCACAGAATGCTCGATGGCTGGCGTTATCGAAAGCCGATCGGGAGGTGGCGCCGGCGCGTCAACCCTTTTCGGATCGGACCTATTCTCCTGCGACATTACAACGCCTTAGAGTACCGTTTTGGTTTGTTCATAGCGTTCGTCGCCCAACGTTCTTGCTAAGGAAGGATACTTTGAAACGCATTGACAATCGTCAACCGCGGAGCCGGTAACTGCAACAAATAGCACCGAGGCGCCTGCCCGCGCACCGCGCGGTTAGCACATGGCAGGTGGAGGGGCGTTCGTCGTGCACATCGACAACTTCGACGGGTTGGCTGAAGCGATGGCGGATAGTTGATCACCGAAATGTCGCAGCGCGAGCTCGCGAAAGTATTGCTATAGATCAATATCTAGTTCGACCCCAGGAGCAAGCATCAGGACGCGCTACAACCGAACACAGATAGAATTTTGGTCATGAGCAACTTTCCTATGACCGCCGCTGGGCATGCGGCGCTTGAAGAGGAGTTGAAGAATCGCATCGTTATCGAGCGGCCGCGCCTCATTCAGCGGCTGCAGGACGCGATCGGCGACGACCCCTACCTGGCTGAGAATTCGGAATATCAGATGGTCAAAACAGAGCAGGAGTTGAACGAATCGCGGATCACCGAGCTGGAGGACAGGATTGCGCATGCGGAAGTGATCGACATCTCAAAGCTCTCCGGCGATATAATTAAGTTCGGGGCCACCGTCACTGCGATCGATGAGGACAATAAGCACAAAGCGGTGTGGCAGATCGTTGGCCAGCCAGAGGCCGACGCGGCCCGGGGCAAGATTTCGATAAGCTCACCGATAGCGCGCGCGCTGATCGGGAAGAGCGAGGGAGGAGTAGTCGAGGTGATGACCCCCAGCGGCGCCAAGACATACAAGATAATTGAAGTGGCGTGGCTCAACTGCGATGCAAAGAAATAGATAAAGTCATTTCGAGAGCCGCCACACTTGCTGCCTGGTGATGGCACGCGCTGCCCGTGATCCCGCTCCAGAGCAAAATTTCGTCGGAACACAGCTGACGGTTTCCTGCGCCAAATCCACCGGCGGATGAGAAATTCCTCACGTTCAGCCAGGCCAGCGAACATCTCTCGACATCTTCGAACGGACTGTGCGCCGGAGTTTGAATTTCAGACGAGCTACGGTTACGCCATCCTTAACCGGACGAATATGGCAGACTTGATGAAATCAAGCACGAAGGCTAACACTACCGCTGCCGCGAAGGTTCCAAGAATGACCGTCGTCGGGAGCGGGGACATCAGCACGCCAGCCGCCGCCATCGTTGGTATGACCACCACATCGACTATTGAGGACAGGATCACCATTCGGCTGGGCATTGACGACCATAGACGCCGGCGCTCCCTGGAAACGTAGAACACCGCCTGTCCATTGAACACGAGAGTCACGAGGGTGAGGGTCTGAAGCTTTTCAATGGGCAGGTCGAGGACATAGGCGCCGAACGCAAGTACGATTCCGCAGAATATCAAATCGCAGAGACCAAGCAGTGTCCCCGCCAAAGTGAGAGTATTGATGCGCCATGTATTCGGCTGGGGTGAGGGGCGTACGTTATCCGTTGACGACGACATCGCCAGAAAATCGCCGACGACCATCATCAGGACCATCAGCATCGGCGTGAGCACGGCGTGACCCGTGATGACAAAACCAAGCGAAAGAAACAGAACTTGGCGTACTTTGTTGATGATTGAGCGGAGCGTGTAGGTGAGTATCCGCTGGAATGTGATCCGGCCTTCGCGAACCGCCGCGACGACGCCCGCCAGTCCCGGCTCGGTGAGAACGATGCCCGCGGCCGATTTAGCGACATCGGTGGCGGTCGAGACGGCGATGCCGATCTGGGCCTGGCGCAATGCGGGGGCGTCATTGGCGCCGTCGCCGCACATCCCGACGGTGTGGCCGGATGCCTGCAGTGTCTTCACGATCTTGAACTTGTCCTCCGGCAGCACTCCCGCGAACACGCCTAGGTTCTCTGAGGAAATCGAACCGTCCATGTCGGCCGGCGTATGCACCCGGCCGACGATGCCGACCTTGCTCGCGATGGTCTCTGCGGTTGCCGGCGCGTCCCCCGTGACCATGACCACCTCGACGCCGAGCGCCTTGAGGTCCGCAATCAGTGGAGCCGCGTCGAGACGTGGAGGATCTGATAAGGCGAGCAGCCCGACGAGTTGAAGCGGCTCGCGCGTGCCGCACGCGACGCCGAGGACTCGGTATCCCGCGCGCTCAAGTTCTTCAGCCTTGCGTGGACCCACTGGGTCCGGTTCGCTGAGCTGAGACACGACCGAGAAGGCGCCTTTGACGACTCGAAGCTCCTGGTCGTTTTCTAGGACTCGAGCTTCCGCGGTCTTCGTTGTAGGATCGAACGGGGTAAAATGGATGACTGCAGCAGGTTCTGCATCTTTCGCCGCAGCGCGAACTGCGCGGTCGACCTGATCCTGCCCTCCTTCTGCGCTGGCCATGGCCGCGAGAGCAATTACGCGATCCGAGGTACAGCCGGCAAACGCCTCGACTTTGGACAGCTCCAATTTGTTCTCGGTCAAAGTTCCCGTTTTGTCAGAACAAAGCACGTCCATTGACGCAGCTTCGTCAACAGCCGAAAGGCGCGTGGGCAACACTCCGCGCCTGGTGAGAGCGCGGGCACCGATTGCGGTCGAAAGAGTGAATGTTGCCGGCAAGGCGACCGGCACGGTGGCGAGCAGTACGATCAATGCGAGCGGAATGAACTCGGCTGCTGGCAAGCCACTCCAGTACGAATATGCGATCAGAGCAAGAGCGACTGCGCCGTTCACCATTGCGAGGTTCGTGACGACCTTAAAGATGGCCTTCTGCTGTGTGCTGACCACGTGAGCGGTTCGCACGAGCTCGGCCGTGCGGCCAAATCTGGTGCGTGTCCCAGTCGCGGCCACGACCGCGATTGCCTCGCCGCGGCAAACGAGAGCCCCGGCGTAAGATTCGAGACCGGCGCCACCCTCGACTGGCAGGGATTCACCCGTAAGCATCGAGTGGTCGAGCGACACGTTGCCCCCCAAGAGCTTTACGTCGGCCGGCACAACGGTTCCGAGAGACAGCTTGACAATGTCTCCGGGCACCAGTTCGGAGGCCGCAATATCCATCCAGCTCCCGTCGCGCCGGGCGCTCGTTTGTATCGCCAGCCGGGACTTCAGTGCTTCGATAGTGTTTTGGGCGCGCTGTTCGTGAAAGAATCCGAGCGCCGCATTGAAGATTAGCAGGAGCCCGATCACTCCGGCTTCTACATACTCGTGGAGAAAAAGTTGCAGGACGATGGCTGCCTCGAGCAGACACGGTACGGGCGCAATGAACTTTGCGAGGAGGCGGCGGAGCGGGTTGGACCGTTCATCAGGCGTAGAATTGGGACCGAATTGCCGGAGACGCGCCTCCGCTTCACCGGAACTCAATCCGGACGCCTCGTTTGGTGCTCTCGCAGGTTCGGCCACGCGCATACCTGAGCCAATTTCGAGCCCCGACGAAACGCTCGCTCTTGGCCAGCCGGCTCGTCCTGACGTGGTGGCTTCCGTGTCAGTCATGGGTCTCGGGGCAGTCTTGTGCTGTTTGCAAGCAGTGTAGTCAGTATTTCCGAGCACGTTCGTCTCGGTCCGATCGACAGACTTTGCTTAGAGGCGCCTCCCCAATCTGCTATCTTCACGGTGAGGAAAAGCCCTAAAGCTCAGATATTCACTGCATACGACGCAAACTAACGATGTAAGCGGAAATGTCGCTTGCCTCATCATCCGTTAACATCGGATTTGGCATATCTTTCGGATGGCTGATATCTTGGTGCGTGGTCAGAATGAAGTTTCGGATCCCTTCGTAACTGGTGCCCTCTTTTTCCGCCAAAGATTGAAACGAAACGGCGGGAGTGCGGAGGATCGGCGGCTTATTCTGATCCGGTGCCGCAATATGGCATGCGGAGCATATTAAAAGTGCAAGTTTGTGCCCGTTCACCGAGTCCGGATTGTGAGAAGGTTCACGGTCGAGACCGCGATTGTACGCATAGGTGCCCCTGCTCCAGTCCTTATTGTGCCTGAACCGCTTTAAAGTATTACAGAAGTTACAGGAAATACAAAAGCGCGAGTAATGCCAAACAAATAACGATTGCTCCGACTGTCCAGAGCGTAATTCTGTCCGCGTCGGCAAACTCAGAGTTGGAAAAGCGCCGCGTCATACGACAAGTTAAGTCGAAACCTAATTTAGCGCCTTGAGATTGATCAAGGAATTTTGGTCGCCAGGCACCCCGCGCTAGCGGTCCGTGTCAGTTCACTACGAGTATTTTGGCGATTGCAGTCACGATCTATGATCGGTCAGTAAGCCTTTGACAGACGTCAAAGCGCTGGAACTGCGCTTGCGCTACGTGTCATGCAAGGGCGTAAGGACCGTGACCATGACCAAGCCAGTCGCGCCCGACGCATTTCGCGCGGAGGCTACGACCCGCGCTCCTGTTCCATTAGCCGAAACTATTGCCAAGCCACGCAAGCGTCGCCGCGCTTGGGTTGTGCTTGCGCTTGCCGCGTTGGTCGTATTGGGCGTCGGCGGCGCATGGTGGTTATCCTCGGTCGCGCCGACAATCCATTACACGACCGCCCCGGTCACCCGCGGCGACGTCACGCGCGTGGTGACAGCGACCGGCACGGTCAATCCCGTGCTCACCATCATTGTCGGGACCGCCGTGTCCGGCGTGATCCAGGACGTGAATTGCGACTTCAACACGCAAGTCAAGAATGGACAGGTCTGCGCGAAGATCGATCCGCGGCCGTTTCAATCCGCAGTCGATCAGGCCGTCGCCAACCTTGGCGAGGCCAATGCGCAATTGGAAAAAGACAAGGCGACACTCGAATACGCGCGCATCACCTATGACCGTAATGTCCGGCTGGGAAAGACCGATGCCGTATCCAAGGATGCCGTCGATAACGCGAAGAGCGCCATGGACCAGGCAGTCGCTCAGATCGGGATCGACGAGGCGACGATCAAGCAGCGGCAAGCCGTGCTAGATGCCGCGCAAGTGAACCTCGATTATACGGACATCATCTCGCCGGTCGACGGGACGGTAGTCTCCCGGAATATCACCATCGGGCAGACGGTCGCCGCCAGTTTCCAGACGCCGACGCTGTTCCTGATCGCGACTGATCTGACGCAGATGCAGGTCGACACCAACGTCAGCGAGAGCGACATCGGCGGGATCCACCAGGGGGCCAAGGCGCTGTTCACCGTCGATGCTTTCCCGAAGCGCATGTTCGAAGGCACTGTCAGCCAGGTGCGGCAGTCGCCGCAGACGGTACAGAACGTCGTCACCTATGACGTCGTGGTCAGCGTCGACAATACCGATCTTGCCCTCAAGCCGGGCATGACGGCGGCAACGCGCGTCATCGTCGATCAGCGGCATGCCGTCCTGCGTGTGCCAAGCCAGGCGCTCCGCTATACACCGTCGGGGATTACGGCTCGTACCGAGACATCGCGGCTGTTCGTGCTGCACGACGGCAGCCCCGTCGCAGTGCCCGTCATGGCGGGTCTCGATGACGATAGCTTCACCGTAGTCCTCTCGGGCGACCTCAAAGAGGGTGACAGAATCATCGTTTCCGAGCGGCAGAACGGTGGCCGCGCTGCCATTCCGGCGCCGCGCTTCTAGCGGGACGCGCGATGACCGAACCTCTCATCCGCATCGAGCACGTCTCGCGCACTTACCACGTCGGCGACGTCGACGTGCACGCCTTGCGCGACGTCAGCCTGACAATAGAGCGCGGCGAGTTCGTCGCCATTATGGGTGCGTCCGGGTCGGGCAAGTCAACGTTGATGGCTGTGCTCGGCTGCCTCGATCGTCCGAGCAG
>Ga0207728_100108_pt1 | contig 12705 bp, 9 predicted proteins | sample LuqExpMetageno54_FD_187812 | JGI IMG/M metagenome (GOLD analysis project Ga0207728, IMG submission 187812) | Tropical forest soil microbial communities from Luquillo Experimental Forest, Puerto Rico - Sample 54 (SPAdes) | ecosystem: Environmental > Terrestrial > Soil > Tropical forest ...
CGCATTGCGGCGCTTTGGCGCGCGTCGCGTTGGAGGCGCTTTAGAGCGCCGTCTCATTGTTGCCCCCGAAGGTTCAGCATCGTACCGAGCCAAAATATCACCAAGAAGGGGCGGTTTGCACTCATGGATAGCTCAGTTGAATGGCTGGCACATGTCTGTTTTAGGGCTCATTTTCGACCGAGGTCGCGAATTCACCAAAGGCGGATGGTGGTCAGAGTCGCCACGGTGGCCACGGTGATTACCCACATTCATGCGTAGAACCCGAGACGGAGGAATCTATGGGCACGTGGGAAACCGCGATCTTTTCGGACGACACCGCCAGCGATGTGCGCGATGGGTTCCGCGATCTGATCGGGGAAGGTCTCTCCACCGAGCAGGCCACCGACAAGCTCCTTAGGGAGTACGCGCCGAGCCTCGACGATCCCGACGATGGACCACCTTTTTTGGCTGGGCACTCGCTGTCACGCAGTGGAAATGTGGACGGCTGCTCGAGCGGGTGAAGGAAAAAGCGGCGCGGACCTCAAGCGCTGGTCGGGAGATATTAGGCGCTTTGCCCATCAAGCAATACTCTTCAAAATCAGTAAATCTCATCTTATTGCTTGCCAGGCTGCAGCAGCATCGCTGAACGAATCAAAGCCGAGCTCCACATTTAACGTGGTCGAGTTCCTTCGGATAGGTTGATTTAAAGTTTTGTCGTCGATCCACAGCTGGGCATAATCTGTAAGTGTGTCGACCTGCTCCTGCTCGACGATATCAATGTCTAGGTTCGCTAGATAAGCGAACCTTTCAGGAGTCCAGCCCCCAGGTGCTTGCCACTCATTCTGGACTTTGATCGGACTAACCAATGGACTTAGGCGAACAATTCGACTATCGGCAGGTGCGATAACGCCTTTGCCCCCACCAGTCATCACATGAGCCAGAAATGTAGCGATATCCGGCGGGTCATCGAGTATCGATGTCGCAAGTTTTAGAACATCCGCACGAAGTTGCTTGTAATCTTGAAGACCTCTTTGGATTAGCGTGTTGTAAAATGGCGATGTCTGGCCTTGCTGTGGCCAAAGCAGTGAAACAGTACCTGTCCCGATGCTAAGCGCGGCAATGTCACTTGGCTTCGTGTCGAGTACTAATGCCTCAGTAACAGCGGCCACAATTGGGTTGTTACAGCCTGTTACCCCGCCGTCCCAATAGCGCTGTTCATGTGGTGGGAAGTCGGCTGGTAAATCAAAATAATTGACCGGAGCATTGCTTGATGCGTGGATCGCTTCGGCGAGAGTAACGCTGGCTGGTGCGCCATTGCCCCAAGCTGCTGCCTGAACCTGGCCAGCCGGCCGCACTTGAGGTCGTGATTTTCCGACGGGCGCGGATCGGAAAAACGCTGCGACGTTTCGATCGTAGTCGAAGCCGATAATTAGAAGATGTATGTCTTTCGAACTCCGCCGAATCCCAAGCGCAGCCTGCTGCAGTGGAACGCCACCTCTGTTAGGCAGGAAACTCTTGATTGCGTGTAGCTTTGCCTGCGAGCTATGTTTCGGGCCGACCCGGGCGATCGCACGCAGTACCCGGTAGAATAGCGAATTGTTCGGGGAAAAGATCGCTTCGCGTTTCTTCTGATCCTGAAAGTAGTTGAAAAGTTCGTCGAGGGTTAGATCTTCGAGCAGGCCTCCTAGAACAAAGCTGCCGCCGGAATTTGCCGCCACCAGATCAAATTCCTCCAGAATCGCACGGCCCTTCCTCCCGTCTGGAAAAAGCTTCCTCAGAGCCATGATCTGGATGAGTGACCAGGTGCCACCGCCATCCAGCGACAAAATACGGTACTTCGGTTCCATTTTGCCCCCCATCGACCCTCGCAGTGCCGCCAACGCCTCCTTCAAGCCACGAGCGGTGGAAGAGCGTTGACCTTTTGAGCCCACTGGGGTGTTGGAACCCCTCGCGCGGCATAGAACGCATCAAGCCGTGCGCGCGCGACAGAGCCGGCTCGGAGGGACAGATAATTTGCCGCGTTGATCCCGAAGAAGCGTGCACTTAGCTTGCCCTGCGCTCCCAACGAAGAATCACGATCTAAGTTCGAGAATATCTGCTCAAAGTTACTCAGGTAGCTTTCACTAGCGGAGCCCTCGATCACGAGCATTTCCCAGTCGCTGCCGTACATAAGCCTTTGTGCGAGAGCAGGTGATGTCTTGCCTTGGGCCATCTGAAAGAGCCTCCGAAGTGCTTCAGTCAATTTGACTGGCTCTTTCAGCGCCTCGGTGAGGTAGGCGGCATCGGCGTAGAAATTGGCGCCGTGAGACCCAGAGCGGCCCATCAATTTCCAGTACGCCAATGCTCGCGACAAGTTGTCTGGAGCTATTTCGGTGTCGCCGAAGTGGCCGAAATTCACCGTCAATCCTCCCGGCACAGCCCACCAGTAATCAGCGGCAGTCAGGTTTTCAAAATCGCTGCAAGGTCCTTCGGACGGCGACGTATGGGCCATAATCGGCACCCCGTTTGCGACGCACCACGAGTAGAGCCGTGCAAGCACATCATCAAGACGCCGTCCAAGGTCTGGCCGGTGCATTGAGGCGGGCAGCCATTTCCTGTTCCAAAAGCCAGGCTTCATGTGCGCATTGCCGGCCGGAGCGAACCCCATCGGGGGATAAATCTTTATGCCGACGAAACCCTGCGAAAGGATCGCCCTCTGCGCGAGACTCTCGGGGGATTCGGTGGAGTACCCGAGGTCATACGCGACCTGCTTCATCGGGTCGAATGGAGCGTAGCAATGCACGCGTCCGCCCGTCAGGATGGAAATCTGCTCCATCACATCGATCTGGTCCGCAATTGGCGTCATCGTGGGCTTGCCGAGGGCCAATGGCCAATCAAAGTCCAGGCAGTGACAGATGAGCAAGTCGATCTTTCTTGCAGAACCCGACGAGTATTCCGTCAGAAAGTCGAAAACATTTACGTACCGGTATTGGAATTGCCGCATGACAAACGCCACCGCAGCATTAACCGCGTCCGTTCCAACAGCTCTGTACGCCCTCCGCAATTGCCAACGATGATACTCGGGGTAACTCGTTGGGAGTGACCTTATGGCATTTGCGACTGCTTTCGACTCTCGTAAGCGCTTCATTGAGTGCAGACCTACCCGCTAGGTACTTTTCGTTACGGTGCGCGATGTGAAGGCGCTCGAACTCGGCGGGTCCGCATCCCGCGCTGAGGCGTTGGTTGATCTGGCGCAAGACGGATATTTCTTGCGCGCCGCTTGGAGCTACCTCCCAACCAACCTCCTGAAGAATCTCGCCGAGATCCTTCAAAGCCGGTGTTTGGCGAGCACGCACCAGAGTGATGTAGCGCTCAATCTGGATGTCGGACCCGTTGAAAACGTGGCCGTGCACGTCAATTGTGAGCGGGCTGTTTGGGTTACTGATCCGCGGATCGTCGGGACAGAACGCCGTAATTGGGCGGACAAAGACACAGCCACCAAGGCTGGTGGCCCCGATTGAAAGAGCTCCATTAATAATCTGACGGCGGGTAAGCACCATCGATCCCCCCATCGAACGATGCCAAACGCGTTGCCTTGTAGGTTACCGCCTTGATCCGAGTACACAAGGTGAGTACACAAAGCAGCTTGTAAATTCAATGGTTCAAACGTTTGCTGCGTACCGTTCCGCTCCAATGTTAAAAACCGAGAGGTGAACAGAAAGCGATGTGCTTCTCGGCTCCAGCGAGCTTCATCACGGCCGCAGTAACGAGCGCCATTGGGATCGTCGCGCTGACCCGGGTGAATGAACGACGAGAACTGCCCTTGGCAGCCATGCCTCTTCTCTTCGCTCTCCAACAGGGTGTTGAGGGAGTGTTATGGCTCAACCTTCCGCTGGCACCTAATGGGCCGCTCTCAAAGGCGTTGACCCTCTTTTACCTATTTTTTGCGGAAGCATTTTGGGCCTCGTATGCAGCGATCTCAGTATGGCTGGTCGAGCGAAGTGAGAATCGCCGGCGCTTAATGGGCGTTTGCTTGGGCATCGGCACAGGTGTCGGCGCTTATTTGCTGTGGTGGAATCTTGGTCACCCGCAGATCCCAACAATCCTGGATGGCCACATCGTTTATTTGACGAAATATTGGCCACCGTACGCGGTGGGGGTCGCTTATGTCGCCGCAATGGGCCTCCCGCTCTTGCTCTCATCGGAGCGCACGGTGTTCGTCTTTGGTGTAATTGTTCTTGCGGGCCTAGTCGTAGCTTATGCCGTTTATTGGGAAGCCCTTATTTCGGTGTGGTGTTTCTTCGCGGCGGCAGCGAGTGTTACGATCGTGTTCCATTTCGAATGGTCACGGCGGAGCCCTCTGAAAACCGCTGGCGTCAGTCCGGTTCTGGAGTAATGCTCGGCCCAACATACAAAAGAGCACGGCGAGGCCAGTTCGGCGTTGTGATCCTTTGGATACCCGTCGTCTGCTTTATAGTTGCTGCCTCTATCGTTTCCGGCGTTTTGCGCCTTTTTGGACGATCACCCAGATCAAGATTGACCGATCGCGATCCCGAGCAAGATGTCATCCAGAATGCATATGCCAAATGGGCACCAATCTATGATTTCGTATGCGGACCAATCTTCCGGAATGCCCGTCGTGTCACTGCACGTGCGGCGCGCAAGGTTGGTGGCCGCATCCTTGAGATCGGGGTCGGCACAGGCCTTTCTCTCGGCGACTACTATGGTTGTACCGAAATGATTGGAATTGACATATCCGCTCCGATGATCGCCCGTGCAAAGGAACGGATGACCAACCGCCGATATCCCTATGTCAAACAACTATTGCAGATGGATGCGGCCAATCTCAGCTTCGCAGATCAATGCTTCGACTGCGTAGTGGGTCAATTTGTCATCACACTTGTCGACAATCCGGAACGCGTGCTTTCCGAATGCGCGCGGGTGCTAAAGCCGGGCGGACAAATCATCCTGGTGAATCATCTCTATTCGGAAACGGGTCTTGCCGCAGCTATCGAACGCTGGGCTTCACGTTATGCGCGACCGCTCGGGTTGCGGCCGGAATTCCCCCTTGCACGTCTACTCGCCTGGGCGGAAAAGCATGGAGATATTAGACTTATAGACCACCATAAGGTGCCACCATTCGGCGCCTTTATGCTCGTACGTTTCGGGAGAATTTGCGCCAGCTGAGAAGCCGACGAACTAATACCAATGCTCAAATTGGGTTACATGCAGGCTTCGTGCATCAACATTCCGGCCTCAATGCATCGATCTTGGAGAAGATCGACATGTCAAGTGCCTTGCTACTGCGGAACTTTTCGAGGCGCTGGCGATTTTTTGGCTTTGATCCGTCTTTATTTTTGGCAAGGCCGAGAAAGCACAGCGCATTGCCGCCGAGATAGCCAAGCTGTTCGGCGGCGGTGAAGTTCAAAAGCTTACCGAACCACTTTTTCATGGAGGCATAGTAGTTATTCGCCCCGGTCTCGCGGGCGAGCAGGCTCCAGTCCGATCCGTAAAGGAGTCGGCTGCGGGCGTTTGGATTATTTTTTAGAAAGCCAAGGAGTTGATTCATGAGGTTCATGTTGTCATTGCTGCACGGGTCAAGAATCCACGAGTCGTCGCCTAAATCCGCATAAAGGTGTGGATAGTCACAAGATCCGAGCAGCTTGATGACAGTCTCGGTCCAGATTGTTTTAGTCACGGGGTTTGCAGCCAAATCCCAAGGACCTCCGCAGTGGCCGAGGTTGAGCCGTAGGTTCGCGTGGCCGTCCTGTTTTAGAAACGCTTGCCAAGCCTCCGGCGCAGCGCAGACACCGTCGGCTGGCTGCACAAATTGAGAAAAACTGCAGTGCACCAAGATCGGGACGTCCTCCGCGAGGCAGAAACCCAGGATGTCTTTCATTTGTCGATCAAGTTCCGAGTTGGCATTGCCGCACGGTTTGAATCCCATCGGTGGATACATCTTTACCCCGATGGCGCCCTTATTCAGGACTGCATCCTTCACGGTTGCAAGCACGTTTGCATCCGAACTGGCACGAAAGGGGTCGAACGCGACAAAAGCGTGAACCGCGCAGTTCCTGTTTTTGATCTGCGCGATAAGACTCATTACCTCGACCTGCTCACCGAGATCCGATGTATTGCCCTCACCTAGGGGGAAACCGATGTCCAACACCGCTGGCGTGTAGAGAAACACATCTTTGGCTTGAGTTGAGGACAGGGAAACGAGCTCTTGAGTAATTTCCCATCGGGGCTTGGTGTAGATTAATGCGAATTTGATCCAGGTCCCAATGTCAGGAAGCCCCATTAAATACTGCGCCGTCTGCCTGAAATGGGTGGGAGTCACAGCAATCTGGCGTTTACTCCCGAAGTGTTTGCGTAGCTGCGGGCTGAAGTGCTGCCGCACCCATTGCTGGTCCTTAGAAGATCGATTCCACATCTGCTCGAGCGCGTGAGAGACAACGCGGATATTGTAAGCGCGAGTTCCGTGAGGCTTCAGGCGAACGAGTCTCAAACCGGCATGCGTTAACTCGTCGATCTCCTCGCGCGTGGTCGGCGCACCGAGACGCATGATATGCTCGATAAAATCTATCAAAGGATCGAGTAGCGATCCGCCGGGGTATTTTTCCAGGTAAACGAGCTCAACGAACTTGCGTACCGGCACGTCTTGCGCATTGAAAACATGGCAGTGGACGTCGACTGAACCCGTGCTCACGCTGCGGCGGCCGGATTTCTTCTTCGAAGCCATTTTTCCCCCTAAGCTGCAGAAATGGACGCGTCGTTTGTTTTTGATGTTAGCGCAAAAGCCCGTGCCAAATTTTCTGCAATTTCGAATTCGAGCTCACCTTCCCCATCCGTAACAATCGTTGGGCGGAAGTAATCACGGTACTGCTCGGGAACTGCGAACATTGGGTTGTAAAGAGGGCCAAGCGGTTGAGTGGTCGTGATGTAGGTAAGGTTGTCATTGTCGACGGTCGCAACGGTTCGTCGCTTGTTTATGAGCTTGGGAAAACTGTTCGCCACGAGAAATGCAATCTGACGTGCCGAGAGCGATCTCCAGTACCGTCGCAATAATCCGTATCCGCGGCGTGCGAATTCGCTGAAGCGTCCATCGAGTTCGACGAGACTGCGCACAAACGGAAGAACCCGCTCCATTTCGTCCAGTGGCTTCGTCAGCAGGGTGAACCCGTCCATGTCGCGCAGCTTGGTCAGAGGCAGAAATTGACGCAACTTAACCCGATCGTGAAAAAGTGGTGTGCCGAGCAAAGGGATAGTGAGGCTCGTGAATGCCGGCAACGGTATGGCGTCGCATCGAAATGTAAAATCGAGTTCATCCTTCATTTGCCGCACGTGCTGTGTAGTTGGATCGAAGATCAGTCCGTATTGAAATACGATTCCTGTTTCCAAACAGGCCTTGATCACTTCGATCTGCGGCAAAAGACTCTGCCGCTTATTATACGCCTTGATCTGGTCAGCGTCGAAGCTCTCGATTCCGGAGAACAGGCCGATACAACCCGCCTGCCGTGCGCGGATAACGTTTTGCTGATCCGAAAAGAAGTCGCCCGTGACAAGCGCGATCCAACCCGGCAGAACCCCCTCCTTGACTAGATCCCTCAGAAGATCCAGCTTCTGGAAAAAGAATGAGCGATTGTTGCCGTAGAAATTGTTATCAATAAATAGGACCGGCTTTTTTTGAGGGTAGCTTCTGATCTGCTCCTCGATATAGCCAAGATCGTAGATCTTGTAGTCACGTCGTTCCGCGGTCAGTGCGCAGAAAGTGCAACGAAAATTGCAATAGCGACTAGTCTCGACGTAGTTGATTGGACTCTTCCAGGTCAGCAAATCAAATCGCGGGCGCATATGGTCGGCTACGGCGTTGGCGCCAAAAACCTCGCGTACGATTGCGGCGAGTTCTTCGATATCGCCGTGGCAGGCATAGTCGAAGGCGGCAGCGCTCAAAATAGGCAAGTTGCGAACAGCCGGCCCTCCGGCGACAACTACACAGGTGGGAGATTTAGTTCGAACGTACGCTGCGAGCTGCCGCATGCGGTCGAATGCGGATGTCACTCCGGTAAGCACCAGCATATCGGGCCAAGCAAAGGCCTGTTCGTCTTTGAGCGGTCCACTATGGAACTCACTGTAGATCCGCACGTCAACATTCTGATGGTGGAATGCGCCCGCAAGAAATGCGTGGCCGAGACCCTGCGGAATAAAATTGGGTCGACCATCGGGATTGCGGGTGTCATCAAAATGGGCAACGACGACCAGGATACGGGGCATATAATCACGCGAGAGCACTTCCCCCTCCAATAGTGATCGCGGTCGCGGCAAGCTGTGCGGTTTTGCGAAATTCCGAATCGCGAGCCAGCAGCGACGCATCAAGGTTTTGCGCGGCGCGCAACTCGGTTTCGGACAATGAAAATTCGGCTGCACGAAGCCGGGCAAGTGATGCAAGGGCGTCGGCAGGCATATCCAAATGAAGCGCATTCGCCAGCGCCTGCCGCCAGAGCTTGGCCGCGCGTGCGGTTCTTCCCAAATGGGCTACAAGATCACCTTGAAATAACGCAGCACGGGGGCGCCCAATTGGATAAATGCGCGCGAAGTGATCAAGATTTGCTGCACACGCCTTCGCAATCCTGTAACGAATATCCCGCACGTCCGCAGGCTCGGCGTGTTCAGGTTGTCTCATCGCCGTGCTGAAAGCAGCGCTGAGAGCCGAAAGCGTGCGCGACTTCATCCCAGGGTTTACGGCTTTGATCGAAAGTGCTGCCTGCTCGAGCCAATCTTGCCAAGTTGAAAGGTCTCCGCGATCAAGCGCGGCGTCGGCCAAAAGGGCCGCGCCCTCGAGCCTGTGGATTGGCTCCAATACCGCGGATTGCTCGCGCACGAAGGAGGAGAGTTCATCTAAATATGCATGCGCGCGCGCGTCCGCCTGAATGACGCGATAGCCACGGATCGCGCCAGTTAGACCACTGCCAAGCACTTGCGGATCACCGTTCGCGCGCGCCGTCTGACAGATCTTATCGACGAGCTCGCTCCAGACCTGGTTACCACCGTAGCTCGGATTGAGCAGCCATGGGTTGATGATCGTTTCCAGGCTGACGGCCAGCTCGCTCCAACGCCTAGTGTCGCCAAGACTCGAGGCTTGCTTGAGGCCAAGCTCGAAAAACGATTTGGCTGACAGCCACTCTCCAACACTCGTCTTATAGAGGCCGGACAGCAGATTGACTTTGGCGGTTACCGTGGGGATGCCCAACTGCCCGGACAACTCGTTCGCGAGCTTAAGGTAATGCTGAGCCGGCTTACGCAGCGGGATAACACCACAGATCGCGCCCAGGCTCGCGTAGTTCACCGCAAGTACTGACGAGAGATTGGCAGACTCGGCTAAACTGGTCGCACGCAACGTCGAGTACAGGAGTCGCAGCTTATCGCCGTAAAAATAATAGATGTACGTTAAATTTTCATATGTCCGCGCTGCCTTCAACGTAGCATCGTTGGCCGCAGCGGAATCCGGTTGCCCCCTCTCTACATCTGAGTGGTAGCCGGCAGACGTCTTGGAACGGACAAGATGCTCGGCTATCTGTTGCACCATTCCGAACGCGAGACCAAGTTTGGTCCGCGGCATCGGCACCTTGAGCAGGCGCAGCCCATTCTCGAAGCTAGTCCGCGCCGCTTCCATCCGCCCAAGGTTTAGCTGTGCTTCCCCGAGCACAAAATGGGCAGCCGCCAAACGACCGGGCGGCGCCGAAATGACCTCTTCCCCGGCGATCTTTAAGAATGCCTCGCTATGCCCGATCGCAGATATATTTTCGAACTGCCGCAGCCTCAGCTCTGCCACACGATCTAGATACTCAAAGGTCTTGGGCCGGTCTCCCGCTCGCTGCCACTGATTAAGGATGAGCGGCAGAGTCTCCGCTTCTGGCAAGCGTCCGCCGCGCTCGATTGCCCTCGCAATAGCAACATGCGCCTCCCGCTTTTGCTCGGACAGCATACTGGCGTAGACCGCATCGCGGATAATCCTGTGGCTGAAGGTAAATCGAGCGGGATCGTTCGGTACCGCTCTGAACAGCTGGGCGCCAGTAAGGCTGGCGACGCAATCGGTCGCGTTGATGCCTGCATCGCTGATGAGCTCAATTGCTTCAAGATCGGCTACAGTGAAAGTTGGCCCGATGGCGCTCGCGACTTTGAGAACGAACTGCTCGTCGGACAGGAGAGTATCCGTCCGGTTCATAACAGCAGCGCGAGCGGATTGGGGCAGCGTTATCGAATTATCTTCATCAGTTTCAACCCGGGGGATTATGCGCGGCCAAGTCTCCGGCCGACGTTGCTTGATCATCCGGCAGATCTCGCCAACGAAAAACGGGTTTCCGCCAGTACGCTGCCAGATCGCTTGCTGCAACCAAACGGGAATATCGGCATGCTCGAGCGACCAGCGGACCAACTCAGCAGTGTCCGCTTCGTCAAGCGGCTCCAGCTTGAGATAATCGATATCCGGGATCCGTTGCAGAATGCGCCCTTGAACCGCCTCGGGCCGCGATGTTAGCAGCACCGTAATTGGCTTCCCGGTCTGCACGAGTTCAGCAAGTAGTGTCGCCGAAGCGGCGTCGAGCCAATGGACATCCTCAATAACAAGGACGCTCGGCCGTACCAACAGACCGTCGAGAACAAGATTCTTGAGCAAACGGCGCAGATTTTCTGATCGAACGCCGCTCGACAATTCATCGGTAGTCGATGTTCCTTGGAGCCCAATGTCGAGCACATCTGTCAGCAGTGGAATGAAACGGATCTCTTCAGGGCGCGTCGCAAGTCGCGCCTCGATACGCTCGTAGGCCTCGCGTCCCTGCAGGAGCTCAATGTCGAGCAACCGCCGTATAACGCGACGAAATGCAAAGTATGGTGTGTTGTGCTCGACGTCATCGGCGAACCCATCAAACACAGTTACGCCCATCTGTCCGCAGTATTTGATGAAAGCACCGGCGAGCGCGGATTTTCCAACGCCCGGTTCTCCGACGACGATGGTAATCTGGCTTTTTGAGCGCCTGCGTTCGTCAAGCAAGGCATTGAGCCGTGCAAGTTCCTCAATCCGGCCGATCAGGACGTCCTGCGGCGGCAATGCGCTATCACGCTTCGGTCCCAGTGCAACAAAGGCCGAAATCGGTGCGCGAATTCCGGGGACCTGTATCGACCAGGGACCTTGAAAGCTGATGAACTTTGAGGACTCTTGGGCGGTCGACTCATCGGCCAGCGTGCGGCCCGCAGCCAGAGCGGAGAGCCGGGCAGCACGGTTCACAGCCTCTCCATGCACCGTGTATTCGGCGCGTCGGTCCGTTCCGATTGCCCCGCAAAAAGCGTCACCGGTGGCGGTGCCAATTGATACGTTCAGACCTAGTCGGCTGAAGTCGGCCTGCAGTTCGAGCGCAGCAAGAATCGCCCGGCGCGGGTCATCCTTATGCGCGCTGCCCGGCAACCCAAAAACGGCAAGTCCTTGCAAGCCCCCCTCAAAAGCAGTGATCCGCAAAAGATCAGCATGGAACCTGGTGATTTTGGTCTCTAGAATGTCGAATGCCTGCGCAAGTTGTTGGACGTTATCAAGAAGTTCTGAGCCGGTGACCCTGATAAAACAAGTCGTGACCGTGCGCAGTTCTGCAAGCCATCGTGATGGCGACGAAGCGAGCCGCGAGCGTACGATGTTGGGTAGGTAGCTCGCCAGATCCGGACCATCGGACCAAGTTGGTGAGGCGGCTGCATCCGGTTGCGGTGGTGTATCAATGTCGAGGAGTTGCACAGGCCCACCCACCATTTGGCGACCCTTCGCATGCTCGGCGACATACATCCACGTATCCGATGACACGAGGGTCTCGCCGCTTTCGGCCAGTGCAGCGCAGCGCCAGACCTTCTGCATGCCAGGCCCAGTAAGGATGACGCGCGAATTGCCCGAGTGCGACCGCAGGTGGACAAGGTTTATGGTCCCGGCCGCGATGCCCGAGCGCAACGTGACCATCTCGTCTTCGACGAGTGTTTGACCGATTTCGCGCTGTAAGAGCAGGGCACAGTGGCAGCTTCTCCAAACAGCTGAAGCCAGCGTTGCCGACCCCGAACCTGACTTCCAACCCGCCATCAGCGAGTCGCCCTCGAAGCTCAGTATCGTGCCCCCGAGTTGTTCCACCGTGCCGGCGAGTCTCGATATGAATCCATTTAGAACGAGGCTGATTCGCTCCGCTCCTTCCTGACCACTGGCGCGCGACAGCCTCGCGGTGAGTCGTGTAAAGCCGGACACGTCGGTTATCATCAGCGCACCGACTTGCACCTCGCGCGGCGGGAGTGAATCGGCCGCGGGCGGGGCCGACCATTCGACGAGCGCCCCGGGCAGAAATCTCGAATAGATGTTCAGCGCTTGGCCAACCACCGTCGCCACATGATTACGTTAGCAAGTGCAAATACGCATATCAGATTAACATAACCGAAGGGCAGCGTGGCGAATCTAACGTGGCGGAGTCTCATTTGAAAGCAGACATTCGCCGTTAGCCTGCGTGAGTCATAAGTCGCTTTCGACGAACTCTTTCGCAAGGAAGGTCTGAATTGGCGGTCATATCACAGGGAAGTACTGACGAATCTTCTTCAAATAGTGAGGAGTCAGGCGCGACGTAAAGCCAGCGCTTTTTCCCGCTCCACCTTGCCGGTGCGGTTGGATCGATACCGCAGCCGCGATGAATCAGTGGCCGTCCTAATCGATCTGTAGCTTATGCCATGAGC
>Ga0207728_100114_pt1 | contig 12274 bp, 13 predicted proteins | sample LuqExpMetageno54_FD_187812 | JGI IMG/M metagenome (GOLD analysis project Ga0207728, IMG submission 187812) | Tropical forest soil microbial communities from Luquillo Experimental Forest, Puerto Rico - Sample 54 (SPAdes) | ecosystem: Environmental > Terrestrial > Soil > Tropical forest ...
GGGTGTCTGCATATGAAATCGGAAATCATCGAACGGCTTGGGCAGTCCGATATTCTGTTGCCCGCATTGATTGCGGAAGGTCTCGCTTCCAATAACCGGGTGAAAGTGCGCTTGAGCGTTTTACAGGCCGCTGCACGTCATGCTCGCGAGCCGCACGGTACATCCTTTGATCTGGATAGCGAGTGCCGCGCCGTCGGTCTCGATGCCACTGCGATGCAAGCTTTGGTCAACGGCGCCGGCCAATTATCCGCCGAACAGATTACGGCACCTGGGCTTGGTGGTTTGCTGACGGCTATCTGCGACGACGTCACTACCATGACGCGCGCGGTCAAAGCGGCCAATAAGGCCGACGGTGATTTCGCGCTAGCGAGGTTGTCCGCATTTCAAGACGGAGGCTTGTCCGACAAGACTGATACGATTGCCTATGCGCAAATCGCTCGGTTGACAGGCCTTTCCGACAGCAAGAGCGATAGCCTGCACCGCCTGGTCATGGACTTGCACAAAGCCCTCAACCGGCTCTCGGCACTCCATGCTGAAGAGATTTTGTCCGGCGCCCATGCGCACGGCTTGCTGCCCAAAGACCGGCCCGCCGTTGAAGCCTTTATGCGCGGCGTCGAATCGACGCGCAAACTCAAATTCGATCATCCCGGCTTGGCGACCACGGCAACACGATCGGGAGCGCGGCTTACGATCCAAAACGACATTGGAGAAACCGAGGCGCACGTAGTCGTGGTCACAGTGGAAGCCGATGTGGTGGCGGTGACTTATACGGATGTGCACCTAGCCCGTGCGAAGTTCTTCACCGGCCTGTTGCGCAAGTTTCCTGTGCAATGGAGTGGGCTGGAGCGCAAAAGCGCGGCGGGGCTCGGTGACGAGGAGGTCTTCTATCTGGTCAGCGGACGCTACCCGACCAGCTGCGACAAGGACCGCAACGCCTTTCTTGAAGCGATTGGCGCCTCGCTGGTGTTCCTGATCGACTGGAACAAGGCGCGCAAGATTCTGCAAACCTGGATCTCTAAGGCCGATGCGATCCGCGTCCTCGACTGGGCTGCGCGCCATCGCTTCGGCCACCGCGCTTTCCTTGCGTTGGGCGGTAGCGAATTGGTTGCCTCGGCCGTACATCACGCTACTCCGACGCGGATCGGCTTCGGCGAGCGATTGGACCGCGCGCTGGGGCGAGACGCGGCGGTTGATTTCCTCAAGGCAGTGCTGCGCGTTTCTGCCGAGGCTTTGCTGCAAGGCGGCTCCACTCGCCTGGCGCGAGATCGCATCGAGGCCGAGCTTGTCCGGCATTTGCAACGCGTGGACGGTGCGCTATTGGCGATCGTGGTGCGCCAAGCCGGGTTGGCGCGGGATATCGCAATTGGCCTCGCAGATTATGTTGCTAAACGGCAGGCGGGGCAGCCAATTGACCGCGAGGCCCTTGCGGCCGCTGCCCGGCGTATCGAGGAGAAGGCCGACAAGATCGTCATCAGTGCGCGCGACGAGATAGCCCGTTTCGACGCCGACCCGATGGTCGAACTACTGGTCAACCGGATCGAGGAAGCAATTGACGAACTTGAGCAGGCGGCATTTCTTTCCTCGCTGCTGCCGGGCGATGTCGCGCCGGAACTGCTTAAGCCGCTGGCCGAACTGTGCTCGGTTGCGGTTTCCGGTGCGGAAGCCGCCGCCTCGGGTGCCGCGGCCGCTGGCAACATCCCGGATGGGCAACGCGTAGATATGGAAGACGCGTTGGCGGCGGTCGACCGCCTGATCGAGGCCGAACACAACGGCGATTCCGCCGAACGCGCGCTCACCGCGCTTGTCTTGCGCAGCGAATTCGATCTGAAAACATCGCTGGCGGTAATCGAACTTGCCCGTGCGGTCGAGCGGTCGACCGACCGACTGGCCGGCTTCGGACACCTGTTGCGTAGGCGCGTCCTCGCTAATCTGTCGGCTTGAAGGTGATGTCATGCAGGTTGTGCGTATCGGGGATGGATCGGGGAAGCGGCACTCCGCCGATGTGGTGGGCGCCAAGGCGGCCAATCTCGCGCGCATGACCGCCCTCGGCCTGCCGGTGCCGCCTGCCTTTGTACTGCCGGTCGACCTGTGCGCCGCCATCGTAAGCGGCGAAGGCCGCGCGATGGAAAAATTGTCCGAGGGCTTGGCCGAAGGAATTGAGTTCCTCGAAGCCACCACCGGCAAAGAATTCGGTGACCGGCGGCGACCGTTACTGGTGTCGGTGCGATCGGGCGCCGCACGTTCAATGCCCGGGATGCTCGACACGGTGCTTAATGTCGGCTGTACCATGGCCGCAGCGCATGGTCTTGTGCGGGCGACCGGGAATCCACGATTTGCCTGGGATTGCCGGCGCCGCTTCATCGAGAGCTATGGAACGGTGGTGCTTGGCCTCGACGACGCGAGTTTCCGGGAGCAGCGAGTTAAATTGCTGGTGGCTGAAGGCGTCGCCAGCGAGCAGGCGCTTGACGGCGAAGCGGTTGAGCGCCTCGCCAAGTCCTATCAGGATAAAATTGAGGATGACGATCTCACCATACCGGAAGATCCGATGGAGCAACTCGAAAGCGCTGCCAAAGCAGTCTACCGATCTTGGATGAGCGATCGCGCCCGCACTTATCGACAAGTTGCCAAGCTTGAAGACTTGGTCGGTACAGCCGTGACCGTACAGGCGATGGTCTATGGCAATTGCAGCCTTACCTCGGGTGCCGGTGTTGCCTTTTCGCGCGATCCGTCGACCGGCGCGGCGCAGCCGGTGATCGACATCCTGTTCGGCTCGCAAGGCGAGGACGTGGTCTCCGGCAGCCGCACGCCGGAATCGGAGACAGCGATCGCCCAGTCGTTGCCCGCGGTCGCGGCGCAGCTGCGCGAAATCCTGATGCGGCTCGAACGTGAATTTGCCGACGTGCAGGATGTTGAGTTCACCGTGGAAGATGGCAGACTGTGGATTCTACAAACGCGCGCGGCCAAGCGTACGCCACAGGCTGCGCTGCGGTTTGCCATCGACTTCGTCAAAGAAGGCTTGATCCCGCCAACTAACGGCTTGCGTCGATTGAAAGACTTAGACTTCAAAATGCTCGCGCACAAACGACTGCTTGATGTGCCGCCGCCTATCGCGCGCGGTACCGGAGCATCGGCTGGAATCGCTGTTGGACGCATTGCTCTCGATTCCACCACTGCCGAACGAATGGCGGCCGGCGGCGATCCGGTGATTCTGGCCCGGCCCGACACCAGCACTGCCGACGTTGCCGGTTTTGCTGCGGCGGCGGGTATTATTACGGCGGTCGGTGGCCGCACCGCTCATGCTGCGCTGGTGGCGCGCCAGATGGGCAAACCCTGTATCGTTGGCTGCGCGATACTTGCCATCGATATTGCAAGCCGCCGCGCGAGGTTCGCGGGCACCGCCGTCGAAGAGGGCACTTGGCTGTCGATCGACGGCGAGACGGGTGCGATCTATCGCGGGCGTCACAAAGTCGTCTCGGAACTGCCGGAAGCGGACTTGGCGGAAATCGAAACCTGGCGAAAAAAAGAACCGGCCGCCGTGTAACCGTGGGCCTCTAACTGACCTATCGAGCAACGTCTTAACCTTGTGACAGGGGCGAGCCAACCTATTCACTTCCTTATTTTATTCCCATCAGTGATAGGATTGCAGTGACCATAAGGAAACCAAGGATCATCAGGCTCGTCGCAGGCATTGCAGCCGATGAGGACCTTCGAACCTCGTATGAATGCTACGATTAAACCGAGTACCAAAGATCGAAAGGCGGTCCCAGCATAAGCTCTATTTTCTCAATCGATGTTGTAGTGGGCAGCTTCTTTGAGCCGTAACAATCTTTGTTATGAAAAGGCACTCATCGTGCTTATCGGCGGGCGCCGGTGTGAGCAGCTACAAACCAAACTCTGAGCCAGGCGGACAAAAGATTTAGGGGCACATTTTTTCAAGACCGCCGCCTCGGTATCAAACGACACCGAACACAATTCCTCCCGGGCAAAGCAACTGTGGCAAGCCCAACTATGCGTTTAGGGGATAGAAATTTGTGGTATCGCCCTTTGGGCGCTCGCTTTCGGGGACGTAACCGCAAATAATGTAGTGGACGGCCTCTGCTATATTGGTCGAGTGATCGCCAATCCTTTCAAGGTTTTTAACACAGAACAAGATTTGGGTACTTGCAACTAGATTTTCCGGATCTTCATTCATGTAGACCATCGTTTCATGAAACAAAGCGTTGTTAAACGCATCAATCTCTAAATCTCCATTTCGAACTGCGAGTGCTTTGTCAACGTCTCGCTGAACGTAACTATCAAGTGCAGTTTTGAACTGCCCCATTACCATATGCGTCATATGTTCGAACCCGGAAATAAGAGACGTTGGCATAGTTGCATCTTCAATGGCAATTGTCCGCTTGCTGATGTTTTTTGCGAGATCGCCGATGCGTTCAAGATCGTTAGAAATGTGCAAGGCTGAAATTATTTCCCTAAGATCGATCGCCAGTGGTTGACGCTGGGCGATTATATTGATCGCTTTATCTTCTATCTCGGATTGCAGTGCGTCGATGGCGCTATCTCGGTTGATAACCTGATAAGCGAGTGCTGCATTTTTGTTGGCGAGAGCGTCAAAAGCATGCGCAATTTGCTGTTCTACTAGCCCACCCATTTCCGCGACCATGCGCATGAGATCGTGCAGGTCGGCATCAAATACTGTTCGCGTGTGCGGAAGATTTATCACTCTCTCATTGCCGAATCTTCGTTCGCGACCAACCCAGTATATCACATCGGTCTAGAGGAGAGCAGCGGCGATTATTCAATCGCTGAAATAATCACTGCCGGCCAGTATACTAACAGTCAGTGACAAAGGGATGACACCCTTTTTCTGATCCGCAAACGACGCTGTCACATAATTCGGTTAGTTCTGTTAGTTCCGTTGATTCGGTGATAGCTGCACGCGGATCATTGAAATGATGACCGACCTTATCGGGATGACTGGCGCAACCCTCACAACGGTTTGCTGGGTTCCTCAAGCGGTGCGCATCATGCGCAACCGCGACACGCGCGCGATCTCGATTGTTGGCTCGGCGACATTTACTGTCGGAATTATTTTCTGGCTGATCTACGGCGTCGTTTTGGCCGACTGGCCCTTGATCGCCTCGAATACTGTGACACTTGTTCTAATGCTCATCATCGTCGCGTTTAAGATTCGGTACGGCTGAGCGGATGCGGCTACTAGGACCACCGCGAACCCCGCGACCGATGCGCGGCAGGGATTTAACAGAACCTTGCGCCACCCGTCGTCGAAATGTCATTTGGGCACAATATAAAATAGATAAATGAATCTCTCGATTCTACTTGCGGGAGTCTGCGCCGTCTCCCTTGCTGTCCATGTTGCTAGCGTCGTTACCGTTATCGCGCGCTTCAAGCGGCGCGATGTGGGCACTGCTGGACTAGCGAGCGCTGGCGTGAGCATCCTGCGCCCGGTCTGCGGCATCGAGAATTTTATCGAGGAGACATTACGCTCCACCTTTATGCTCAATCATCCGCGCTACGAAATCATCTTCTGCGTGGCTGAGGCCGACGATCCGGTTATCCCGCTAGTAGAGCGTTTGATTGCAGCGCACAAGCAAGTTGCCGCCAGGCTCCTGATCGGCAATTCGACAGTGAGTAGCAATCCCAAACTCAACAACCTCGTCAAAGGCTGGCACGCCAGCCGCCACGAGTGGGTGCTGATGGTAGACAGCAATGTACTGATGCCGAGGGATCTGCTGCAGCGCATGCAAGCCGCCTGGCGTGAGGATACCGGCCTCGTCTGCTCACCGCCGGTGGGGGCAGCGCCGCAGAATCTGTGGGCGGAGCTGGAATGTGCCTTTCTCAACACCTATCAAGCACGTTGGCAATGTTTTGCCGATGCGATCGGGCTCGGTTTTGCCCAAGGCAAGGCGATGCTGTGGCGACGCGATGTGCTCGATGCGGCCGGCGGCATCGAAGCGCTTTCCGTCGAAATCGCTGAAGATGCAGCGGCAACCAAGATTGTACGCGGGCAAGGGCTGCGCGTGCGATTGGTGGAAACGCCATTCGCGCAGCCGTTGGGCCGCCGTGGCGCCGTTGACGTCTGGCGCCGGCAGCTGCGCTGGGCGCGGCTGCGGCGCGACACCTTCAAATGGTTTTTTATTCCCGAGATTTTTACCAGCGCGTTTGCTCCGCTTGTCCTTGCTACGCTGGCTGCGGCCCTAGCAGGCCGATCGGTGCTCGCCATGGTAGCTCCGATCGTTGCCGTCTGGTATGGCGCCGAGGCGCTGCTTGCTTGTGCAGCGGGCTGGCCACTTGCGCTGCGCATAGTCGCTCTCTTCATGCTGCGCGATGCGCTTCTGCCTCTGCTCTGGATAGCAGCTTGGACTGGCGACGAATTCGAATGGCGCGGCAAGGCGATGACCGTCGCGGTCAGCACCACATGAGCCGCAGGTCCAAGTGGAGGCTTCTCGATCGCGTCGCTCTCTTTACGATGGCTGCGGTCTTCTGTTCCTCCATCATGGTGCTCGCGAAAGAATTCTGGAATGTAAGCGCGCACGAGGTCGTGATGCGTCTTGCGGTCCTGCCGAGGCAGCAGATCCTTTTCGCCACTGGACTTACCGCGGTGAGTTATATGCTGCTCACCGGCTACGACTTTCTGGCACTGCAATATGTGCGGCGACGGCTGCGCTTTCGCGACGTGATATTTACCTCTTTCACTGCCTTCGCGCTGAGCAATAATATCGGCGTCCAGCTCATCTCCGGCAGTTCAGCGCGTTATCGCATTTACAAAAGCTATGGGTTCAGCACTATCGAGATCGGGGCGATCGTCGTCTTCTGCACTATCGCCTATGCGCTCGGTGTCGTCACCGTCAGCGGGCTCCTCGCACTAATCGATCCGCTCGACATCGCCAACCTTTTACATGTCCCGCAAGCTCTTGTGATAGAGGGCGGATTCCTCTTGCTCGGCGTGAGCTTCGCCTATTTCGCGGTCTCTGCGCTCTGGCACAAGCCTGTCGCCTTTGCGGGCTTCCACTTGCGGCCGCCGTCCCTGCCATTAGCGATCGCGCAGGTTGCGTTGGCCTCCGTCGATGCGGTAGCCGCAAGTACAGTGATCTATGTGTTGCTGCCCGATGATCTCGGCTTGAGCTTCCAGTCCTTTCTTCCGCTCTATCTGATCGCAGCGACGGCGTCGGTGCTAAGCCTTGTTCCCGGCGGCCTCGGCGTATTCGAAACAGCTATGACGATGTTGACAGCACCACCCTCAAAAGCCGCCGCGCTGAGTGCTTTTTTTGCGTATCGCATGATCTATTTTATAGCGCCGCTCTTGATCGCGCTTATCGGATTCGCCGTGCACGAGCTGCGAGGCAAGCGCACTAAGCGTTCTGGCCGAATTGACCGACAGGACAGGGAGCAAGCTCTAATGAGAGCTTGCAGTGCTGACCGCGCCGTCAGCAGGCGATTTTCCCTTGGGATGAAGTAGCGCCCGAAGCGGAACGAACCGGGAGCTTGCCGGGGCTTCTTGCGAAAAGCGCAAAATTGCTTCCAATCGCAAGACAAAAATTTCAGCCAGCATGGTGCCCTCGGCGCAAATTGCTGTGGCTTGTCACATCAACAAACAACAAGTCTATTAGAATTACAGCAGCCGAGAGAATAGATTTAAACTCGCTAGCTTTCGTTCTGTGGAAAATTAAATTTGTGCGCAGCGCGGCTCGTTTACTTCGCCTGTTCACCGGATTCCAAACGTCGGAGACCAGCCCCTGTTAGCACAAGAGCGGATATGCTACCCAGACGGGGCAACACCTCGCGAACATATCCGGCTGCGATTAGACTTTCTCGGTGCGCATCCGGGATCGTTACCCGCTTATTAGCTACTTGTTTTAGCGAGGCAAATTCCTCGCTGGTGAGCCGTTTGTCGTGTCGGGACAGAGATCGCGTGGGGCGTCGTCTCGGTGTCATTGCGAATATTCAAGCAAAAATAGAACGCGCCCCCTGATGCGTTCCCTTATACGTCGGCGACCGTCATCGTCTTGTTATTTTGTGCCAGGAATTTGACGGAACATGCCAAAAGGCGACTGGGGATAAGCTGAGGATAAAACCAGCGTCACAAGCTACAAAACGGCACCAGGCGGTTACCGACCGGTTCGATACTGCACTGAAATGACAGGCCGTTTTGCGAGTTTGGCTAATGGTGACGCCTCGTCATAGACGGCGGCAAGCTTTCAAAAATCTGTCACCTGGAGGCTGTTAGCTTTTTATAGCCACGATTTTTGACGGGCACCGCACATGTTTCCAACAAGAGAAGAAGCAATTGAGATGTTTGCGCGCTACTTCGAGGCCCGCCACAGAAGCGGCGCCGTCGAGCGAGCAAAACAGCGAGCCTCTTCCCTCGCAGCCAAAGGCGATCACGAAGGCCACAAGATTTGGACCGCTGTCGCTTGCAGGGTTGAGGCGTTGCGGCAGGAGGATAGGGTCGCGCTCCGACAGGCAAAATAACTGGTCCAGGGTCCGCGATCGGCAGCACTCCGGGAATAGCTAGGGAAGTTCGACCTAGATCCGAGTGGGAATTTTATCCCTTATTTTGATGAGCGTGGACATACGGATGTATTGGACATCAATGCCGCTGGCGCGAGGACTAGCAAAAAGGTCCGCCTCGACGGCTCGTGGTTTGCGTTGCGCATTTATTGTTTTTTTTGCACCGCACCGCCACTCCCTTGACGGAACTCAACTTGGAGCAGATCGTTTCCAATCGAAAATCGCAAGCGCCCTCTAGGGAGGTTGCCATGCTTGTAAAGGATATTCTGTCTTCCAAGGGTACGAATGTCGTCACGATCAATCCGACTGCCGGGCTGACTGAGGCGACGAAGTTGATGGCTGAAAGACGTATCGGCGCGATCGTCATACTCGGTGCGGACGACCGCATTGTGGGCATCTTGTCTGAGCGCGACATCGTGCGTGTGCTCGCCGAGCAGGGGCCAAAAGTGCTTAGTGAGCCGGTCAGCCAGGTTATGACCCGTGACGTGAAAACATGTTCCGAGGATGAGAACATAGGCGATTTGATGGGCCGCATGACAGTGGGAAAATTCCGTCACCTGCCCGTCATGCAACGAGAAAAGCTCATCGGCATCGTATCGATTGGCGACGTGGTCAAAAGCCGCGTTGAAGAGATCAACCAGGAGGCCCAAACGCTGCGTGAGTACATCCAGACTGCATAAGAGATAGGTTCAGCCGCTCGGCCCAAAGGATGGGCTGACCTTTGACTCGGCCCTAAAATAGATTTTTTCAGACTTGAACCATTCATAGAGGAGCTTTGGCAATGCTGAGGGGCAGCATCCACACTTGAGCAGCGTGCCGCAGTGGAGCCATGCTAAGGATCCTTCTATAAACGGAACCTACGCGTTCGCGAACGTAACCTCACCGCTCGGTATCGAGAGTTGAGCCTTATGGACAAATTTGTTGCTCGCCGCAACGTCGAACATTTGCGCGGCGCCTTGGAACGCGAATGTGACGAGACAAAACGCGAAATGATTGCTCACTTACTCGCGGAGGCGGAAGCAAAATTGAACGCCGCACTGACACGGAAAGATGAAAACAAGAGTCCTGCCAAGTGAGCCTTTTGGGTCCGCGTCTCGAAATACGTCGTTACACCGGTTGACTTACGAATACTCCGTCCAGTTGTTTTTGCGAGTCCCGTCTGACGACTTGCCGATTGTGATGGTTGTACCGCACCGCTCGCATCGTTGGACGACATATTTTTCAGAGATTGTAGTTTGCATTGCCACCTTACAAATGGGACACGGTTTAGGTGGTGTGGGCTTTGCCGGCTGATCCATGGAGCTAATTAGGAATTCCACAGACCGCCGGTAAAATCCGGATGTTTACTTAGTGCGTTTGCGAGATATCGCTGATTGACCCACCATTTAGACAAAATTACTTCGTAAAAATACTGCACCTAGGTGCGGTACTCGCCGTTTTCAGTCCCTCTTGTGCTTGAGCATTGACAGTGCCACCACATTATGCAGCACCTGCGCCCCTTCCGGCATAGAACACTGCACTTAAAAGACGTCGGCTAGTGCAGCAACGTCATAGCATTGGCTAGAACAGCAGCGAGTGCGGCACCTGCGATGATCGCGAGGCCGGCCTTCCAGAACAGTTGCATTGAAAAGTCCCCCGGGCAATCTCCAATTACCGCGACAATCAAATCGGAGCCGCACTAACCGGGTTTGTCATTCTCGGCTACAGGCGAGACCACGCCGCAATTTCAGAACGGCCGATAATCATGTGTTCGCTCGCAGCCACCTCTCGCTGCAGCCGCTGGGCCAAGGTCGCGATCTCTACTTCGGCAGCTGTCGCTATACCTAGCTGCTCCATCATGGGCAAAAGGCTGGCTGCCAATCCAGCCACTACTTGCAGCCAATCTGCACACCCCGCACTGCCGCCTACGAAAGTTTGCATCCGCATCTGTGGCGATTGCAGGCCCGCACCCGCAAACGCCACATACAGGTTATTTGCTGCGTTGGTATCTGTACCGGCCCCACGAAACGCCTCGACGATCCACTTGCAGCACTGGTCGTAGGCGGGCACCGGCGGGAACGATCGCGCATTGGTCCAATCCGGTTCGTGGAAAACGATCAAACCGCCCGGGCGCAGGTGTTGTCTCATTAGTGCGCGTACCATCGCCGCTGCGTCGGCTTGAAATAGCAGGACATACCTGCCAACGACGGCATCAAAAGGTCGGTCGAATGCAATCTCAGTGGGATCGCCCGCGCGAAAGCTCACGTTGCGCAACCCTCTAGCCGCCGCCCTCTGCTTCGCTGTCGCTAACGCTGCTGTCGCCTTGTCTGTACCTATTACCTCACCGGTTTCACCGACTAGGTCAGCGGCAAGGAAAGCAACGTCGCCGGCGCCGCTGCCAACATCAAGTACGCGCATGCCGGCGCCGATCCCGGCCTCCTGAAAAAACCGTCGCGTGATTGGCGCGACGAACCGGCTTTGTATGCTCAAACGCTCCAGCTCCTCATCCGAGTGACCGAGCGCGTAGACTGGGTTATCCATGACCATGCCCCCCGTTTGCGCAGCGCCGCGCAACGACCCTTGGCGCTGTTCGATGAGCCAGATGCTGCATTGCTTCCGCTTCTGAAACCGTTTCGGGAAGTCGAGGTTTGGTTGTCTGATCCAAAGCGGACGTGTAGCCTACATAAACATGGCCCCTAAATTTCGTGGTCAACTTTTTGCGCTACCAGACCATGCTTAAAACTAAAACCAACAATACAACCACCGCCGCACCGAAAAAGATCAACCGACTAGCCTTATTTTGAAAGAAGCCGCGAGGGCCATCTGGTTCATCCACGCGATGGCTCAATGAGGCTTTGTTCTGATCGGCTCGCTGGTCCCGCTCAATACGCAGACGTTCCGATCTTAAGCGCTGCGTCTCTTCATCGAGCTCTTCAATTTTCTGATCGAGCTGCTCCATCTCTGACTTCGGCGCATCTTTTCCACGAAGTTTATCGATCGCTTGGCCTACCGAAAGCTTGTTGATTTCAGCCATTGTAAAATCCTCATAGCCCAGTGCCGCGGCCCCCGGTTGGCTGGTGGGATACCCCCGCCGAACGCAGAAGCCGCTTCTGAGCAGGAATCTTGGCGTCCACGAGAAAACAATCAAGGTGCATCGTGCCCGTGTCAGAAATGTAGCCGAACTGGTGCGAATAACGGCCGTAGTTTCGCGACGAAATACGGGCGCGGCCTCGTTCGCGTCTGCAGGCTGGAGTTTATGCGCGGTTCTTCTTGGAAAGCTTTAGACGATCGCCTTGAGCACGAAATGGCAGCGAGATTTCAATCACATAGGTGTTCGCAGTTTTATTCCAACCGGCGCGCCACGTCTCCGTTAAGCATTGGTTTTCCCCTCAAAGAATAAGTATCTCGGACATTTGCGCCTGCCGCACTGGTATCAAGCGGTGGGATCAAGCATGAGCACGGCGCCTGGCATGTCCGCAAGAAGGTGCCGAAAGCCTTGGAAGCAGCCACCACGCGTCGAAGCCTCTTGGTTGAAACAAACGCTGGCTACCAAGGATCTAAGTGCTGATGACCGGTCCGTCGGCGACCGCCGATATCGAAGGTGTCTTGGTCAGAGGGGCGCAGGGAATACGCAGTCTCAAGCTTATTCCGGCGCCGCGAGGCACGCAAACACGCCAAAACGTGTGAAAAGGGATCGGATCATTGTCCAAAGGATGCACTTCATAAAAAGTTGAAAAACAACCCCATGCAAAGTACGAAGTCCGGA
>Ga0207728_100118_pt1 | contig 12113 bp, 8 predicted proteins | sample LuqExpMetageno54_FD_187812 | JGI IMG/M metagenome (GOLD analysis project Ga0207728, IMG submission 187812) | Tropical forest soil microbial communities from Luquillo Experimental Forest, Puerto Rico - Sample 54 (SPAdes) | ecosystem: Environmental > Terrestrial > Soil > Tropical forest ...
ACCCGGACCCTCAGAAGAGAGCAAAGCTTCAATTTCCAGGTTTTTCAGCAAACTGCTAGTGTTTTTTGGCCGGCGGCAGGTCGGTGCATGTCCCCTCGAATACCTCCGCCGCCATGCCGATTGATTCACATAATGTCGGATGCGGGTGGATTGTCTTGCCAATGTCCGTCGGGTCGCATCCCATTTCGACGGCGAGGCACACTTCGCCGATCAGATCGCCAGCATGGGTACCGACGATACCGCCACCGAGAAGACGATGGTTGGCTTCATCGAACAGGAGCTTGGTGAAGCCCTCGTCTCGTCCATTGGCGATGGCGCGGCCCGACGCCGCCCACGGAAAGACCGCCTTGCCGTATTTCAAGCCTTGCGCCCTGCACTGGTCTTCGGTCAGTCCTGCCCAGGCGACTTCGGGATCAGTGTACGCAACCGATGGGATTTGCCGCGCAATGAACGTACTGTTCTTGCCGGCCGCAGTTTCGGCTGCGACATGCGCCTCATGCACCGCCTTGTGCGCCAGCATAGGCTGCCCGACAATATCGCCGATCGCAAAGATGTGCGGCATATTTGTGCGCATTTGCTTGTCTATAGGAATGAAACCACGCTCGCTAACGGCGACGCCTGCTTTTTCGGCTTCGATCGCCTTACCATTTGGGCCGCGGCCAACGGCGACGAGCACCATGTCGTAGAGCTGGGGTTGTCCCGGCGCATTCTCGCCTTCGAAACTGACGCGGATTCCGTCCGGCGTAGCCTCTGCCGACACCGTCTTGGTCTTCAGCATGACGTTGCGGAAGCGGCCGGCGTTTTTCTTCTCCCAAACCTTCACCAAGTCGCGGTCGGCGCCGGTCATCAACCCATCAAGCATTTCGACGACGTCGATATGGGTCCCCAGCGTCGAATATACTGTGGCCATTTCGAGCCCGATGATGCCGCCGCCAATAACCAGCATCGATTTAGGAATGTCCGGCAGCTCAAGCGCGCCGGTTGAGTCGACAATCCGCGGATCGTCCGGCATGAACGGCAGCTTTATCGACTGCGATCCGGCGGCGATGATTGCTTTGTCGAATTTGATGACCTTAGGTTCGCCGCCGTTACGCGGCATGACCTTAAGATGATATGGATCGAGGAATTGACCAACGCCGTGGATCAAATTCACCTTACGCGCCTTCGCCATGCCGGCGAGCCCGTTAGTCAACTTGCCGACGACCTTTTCTTTGTGACCGCGCAGTTTAGCAATATCAATCTGCGGTGCAGCAAAGGCGATGCCGTGAGCGGCCATCGCTTTTACCTCATCCATGACCGCAGCGGTGTGCAACAACGCCTTAGAGGGAATACACCCGACATTGAGGCAAACGCCTCCAAGAGTTGGATAGCGCTCAATGAGGACGGTCGTCATGCCTAAGTCAGCGGCGCGAAACGCAGCCGAATAGCCACCGGGGCCGGCGCCAAGCACGAGCATTTCGCATTCGACATCGGCGCCGCCTGGATGCCTGGCCGCGATCGGCACCGGCGCGGCCAGCGCTGGGGCACCGGCATGCACCGCCGCTGGCGGGGTTGGGGCTGCCCCGGCGACCCCCGTTTCCAATGTCAGGATCAAAGTTCCCGCGCTCACTCGGTCGCCGATCTTGACCTTCATCTCCTTCACGGTTCCGGTCGCCGGCGAGGGGACTTCCATCGAGGCCTTGTCCGACTCGAGCGTGATAAGCGGCTCCTCCGGTTTGACTTTGTCACCGCTCGTCACCGCCACTTCGATGACCGGCACATCCTTGAAATCGCCGATGTCCGGGACGCGGACTTCGATCACCTCGTAGACGCCGGCTGCGGCCCCGTAGTCGGCAATCGGTGCGCCCTCGCCCGACGAAGCGCCTCCGCCTGTGACCTTCTCCTTCGGGGCGACGCCGGCGGGCGCCGCTTCCGCTTCGGCGACGAGAATGAGCGAGCCTTGCGAGACCTTGTCGCCCACTTTGATCATCAATTCTTTCACCATACCGTCGAGCGGCGACGGGACATCCATCGATGCTTTGTCGGATTCGAGCGTGAGCAAGGGTTGCTCGGTCGTGATCCGGTCGCCCGGACGCACCAAGACATCGATCACCGGCACGTCCTTGAAATCGCCGATATCCGGGACTTTGACGTCGATCAGATTTGCCATCGGTGATTTCCCTATACGAGGGCGCGGCGCATGTCGGTAAGGAGACTGCCAAAATAGGCGTTGAAGCGTGCAGCGGCGGCGCCGTCGATGACGCGGTGATCCCACGACAGCGATAGCGGCTGATAAAGTCGCGGTACGAACTGTTTGCCGTCCCATACCGGCTTCTCGAACGAACGACAGGCACCCATGATGGCAACCTCCGGCGCGTTGATGATTGGCGTGAAATACGTTCCGCCAATGCCGCCGAGACTGGATATCGTAAATGTTCCACCCTGCATTTGATCGGGCTTGAGCTTTCCGTCGCGAGCGAGCTTGGCGAGTTCCGCCATTTCCTTGGCGATATCGAGAACGCCTTTCTTGTCGGCATCGCGGATGACAGGGACGACGAGGCCCTGCGGCGTGTCCGCTGCGAAGCCGATATTGTAATATTTCTTGAGGATAAGGTTGTCGCCTTCGAGCGACGAATTGAATTCCGGAAATTTCTTGAGCGATGCCACCGCGGCCTTAATCATAAAGGCAAGCATGCTGACGCGCGTGCCGGATTTCTCATTTTCCTTGTTAAGCTGCTTGCGGAATTCCTCAAGCTCAGTGATATCGCATTCGTCATGATTGGTGACGTGCGGGATCATCACCCAGTTACGGTGTAGCGCCGGTCCCGATATTTTTTTGATGCGCGACAGCGGTTTCGACTCGATCGGTCCGAATTTGGCAAAGTCAACTTTGGGCCAGGGCAGCAAGCCAAGCGCCGCACCCGGCGCTGCAGGACCTGCTGCGGCTGCTGCCGCAGGTGCTGCGCTGAAATTGATTACGTCTTCAGGCAGTATTCGGCCGCGCCGACCGCTGCCCTTCACCTGACGCAGGTCGACGCCACGCTCACGCGCAAGTTTCCGTACTGAGGGGCCTGCATAGGGAATGTCGAAGGCGGCCTCCGGCAGGCGTTCGGCCACGGCCGCAGCCGCCGGGGGGGTCAGCGCTGCAGGCGTCGGTGCCGGCCGGGCAGACGAAGGCTCGGCGGCGGTGACTGGCGCAGCCCGAGGCACTGCCGCGGCCTCGCTCGATAGAGTGAGAATGACCGTGCCCTCACTCACCCGGTCACCGACTTTAACTTTCAGCTCGCCGACGACGCCGCTAAGCGGCGATGGCACTTCCATCGAAGCTTTGTCGGATTCCAACGTGATCAGCGGCTGTTCCGGCTTGACTATATCGCCCGGTTTGACCGACACCTCGATAACTGGCACGTCCTTGAAATCCCCGATATCGGGCACGCGCACCTCGGCAACGCCGCTTGGCGCGCTAGTTGGAGCCGGAGGGGACGTTACAGCCGGCTTCATCGACTCGACAGCAGAAGCGCCGTCGAGTTCCAGTGACAGTATCGGCGCGCCCTGGCTGACTTTGTCACCGATCTTCACCGCCAGCGACTTGACAAAGCCCGTAGCCGGCGATGGCACTTCCATCGAAGCCTTGTCCGACTCCAGTGTAATGAGTGGTGCTTCGGCCGTTACGTGATCACCGACTTTTACCGCGATTTCGATAATCGGAACGTCCTTGAATTCCCCGATATCTGGAACCGTAACTTCCCTTATCTGACCCATCTCGGCATCTCCGACTACATACAACTCATCCACCGCGGTCAGTCTTGCGACAGGTGGAACCAGGAGCGTTCTTGACGTTACGTTTTCCAGGACGGCGCGCGCTCGGTATCAATTCCGTATTTGACAATTGCTTCTGCCACTTTTTGTGGTTGCAGCTCACCATCGTCGGAGAGCGCTTTGAGGGCCGCAACGGCGACGTAGTGCCGATCAACCTCGAAGAATTTTCGCAGTGCTTTGCGATAATCGCTCCGACCGAAACCGTCGGTACCGAGGCAAGAAAATCGTCGCGGTACATAGGGTCGGATCTGCTCAGCGAAGGCTCGCATATAGTCAGTCGACGCAATAACAGGACCTTTGCGTCCGGCCAGACATTGCTCGACGTAACTTTTACGTGGGCTTTGCAACGGGTGCAGCAGATTCCAGCGCTCCGTCGCCATGCCGTCGCGACGCAGCTCGTTGAAGCTCGGGCAACTCCAGATATCAGCGGCGACCCCGAAATCCTGCTCGAGGAGATCCGCCGCGGCGATCACTTCGCGCAAAATTGTGCCCGAGCCGAGAAGTTGTACCTTCGGGCCAGTCTTCTTCGTCGCTCCCTCGCGGAACAAATACATACCGCGGCGTATGCCCTCCTCGGCGCCGGCAGGCATCGTCGGATGTGTGTAATTCTCATTCATCAATGTTATGTAGTAATAGATGTCTTCCTGATCCTTCATCATCCGCCGGAGGCCGTCCTGAATGATCACCGCGACTTCGTAGGCGAAGGTTGGGTCATAAGACACGCAGTTTGGAATTGTTGCCGCGAGCAGGTGACTGTGGCCATCCTCATGCTGCAGGCCTTCACCGTTGAGAGTTGTGCGGCCTGCCGTGCCGCCGAGCAGAAAACCGCGAGCCCGTATGTCGCCCGCCGCCCAAGCAAGATCACCGACTCTCTGTAACCCGAACATCGAGTAATAAATGTAGAAGGGGATCATCGGCACATTACTAGCGCTGTAGGAAGTCGCTGCAGCGATCCATGAGGACATGGCGCCCGCTTCGTTGATGCCCTCCTGGAGCATTTGGCCGGACTTGTCCTCGCGGTAATACATGAGCTGATCGGCATCCTGCGGTTTGTAAAGTTGGCCGACCTGCGAAAAGATTCCAAATTGACGGAACATCCCTTCCATTCCGAAGGTGCGTGACTCGTCGGGAACGATCGGTACCACGAATTTGCCGATCACCTTGTCACGCAGCAGTGTGTTGAGAATACGCACGAACGCCATCGTGGTTGAAATCTCGCGCTCTTCTGTGCTGACGAGCTGAGCGCTGAATGCCGAAAGCGCCGGCACTTCTAGCGAAATCGATTTTGTTCGTCGTTGCGGCAACCAGCCGCCGAGCGAACGGCGACGCTCTTCGAGATATTTTTTTTCTTCATCGGACAACGTCAGGAACGGAATCTCCTCGATCTTGTTGTCGGACACCGGAATCGAAAAACGATCGCGGAATTTGCGCAGCGCCTCGAGACCCATTTTCTTCTGCTGATGGGTGATGTTCTGGCCTTCGCCGGCCTCGCCCATGCCGTAGCCTTTAACAGTTTTTGCAAGAATGACGGTCGGCTGACCAGTATGTTTTAATGCTGCCGAATAGGCGGCATACACCTTGTCCGGATCGTGACCGCCGCGCCGCAGCGCCCAGATTTCATCGTCGCTCATGTTTTTCACGAGCGCTGCAGTCTCTGGATATTTATTGAAAAATTGCTGGCGCACATAGGCGCCGTTCTTTGACTTCAAGTCCTGATATTCGCCGTCGACAACTTCCTGCATGCGCTTCCGCAATCGACCGCTAAGATCGTTGGCCAGGAGCGGATCCCATCCGGACCCCCACAACACTTTAATGACGTTCCATCCGGCGCCGCGGAAAAGTCCTTCCAGTTCCTGCACAATTTTTCCATTGCCACGAACGGGCCCGTCCAACCTCTGCAGATTACAGTTGATGACGAAAATCAGATTATCGAGTTGCTCGCGACCAGCAAGCGAGATCGCACCGAGCGATTCGGGTTCATCGGTCTCGCCATCGCCGAGAAATGCCCACACTTTACGCGCTTTAGTGTCGGCGATGCCGCGGCCTTGCAAGTATTTGAGAAACCGCGCCTGATAGATTGCCATCAGAGGTCCGAGACCCATCGATACAGTCGGGAATTGCCAAAACTCCGGCATCAGCCAGGGATGAGGATAGGATGCCAGACCCTTGCCGCCGGTCTCCTGACGAAAATTCAGTAACTGCTCTTGGCTGAGCCGGCCTTCCACGAAGGCGCGTGCATAAATGCCGGGCGCGGAATGACCCTGCATATAGATCAGATCGCCACCATGTTTGTCAGTCGGCGCATGCCAGAAATGGCCAAAGCCGATGTCATAGAGTGTTGCCGCCGATTGAAAGCTTGCAATATGACCGCCCAGTTCGGAGGACGCCTTATTGGCACGCAGAACGATTGCGACAGCATTCCAGCGGATGATTGAACGTATCCGGTGCTCGATTTCACGATTCCATTTTGCGTGCTCTCCCTGCTCCGGAGGAATCGTATTCACGTAGGGTGTCGCCAAATTAAATGAAGCATTTAATCCGGCGCGCTGAGCCTCGTCGGTCAATTGGTCGAGCAGGTACGACGCACGTAACGCACCTTCGTGTTGCAGAACCGCATGCAGGGAGTCGAGCCACTCCTGGGTTTCAATAGGATCAACATCTTGAAGTTGGGTCATGATTACCTCCGGAATAACGTTTTTTTACGATCATTCTTTAACGGCTCCGGTCATCGCCGACACGTAGTGCTCGACGAAGAAGGCGTACAGGATTACCAGCGGCAGTGAGCCGACCAGCGCGCCGGCCATCAGCGAACCCCAGCGATAAATGTCGCCGTCGACGAATTCGTTGACGATGGCGACCGGCACCGTCTTGTTCTGTGTGGAGGAGAGGAAGGTGAGGGCGTAGATGAATTCGTTCCAGCACAGCGTGAAGCAGAAGATGAACGCGGAAATAAGCCCGGGTACCGCCAACGGTAGCACGATCTTGGTCAGGATCTGCCAGCGGCTGGCGCCGTCGATCAGCGCGCACTCCTCGAGCTCGAAGGGGATCGTCTTGAAGTACCCCATCAGTAGCCAGGTCGAGAAAGGAATCAGAATGGTCGGATAGGTGAGGATTAGCGCCATCGGTGAGTCGAACAGGCCGTATGTGAAGACAACCGACGACAGCGGAATGAACAGGATCGACGGCGGCACCAGGTAGGCGAGGAAGATCGCGCCGCCGATCCATTGTGCGCCTCGATAGCGCAAGCGCACGATCGCGTAGGCTGCAAGCACGCTGGCAGCGATCGACAGCACGGTCGCGGAAATCGCGACGTACATCGTGTTCCACAGCCACCGCGGATAGGCGGTTTCGAAGAGCAGCTTGTGGATGTGCTTGAAGGTGGGATTCCAGGTCCAGAACGGGCTGAAGCGATCGAGGTCGAGCAATTGCTCGTCCGGCTTAATCGCGGTCAGCGCCATCCAATAGAATGGGAAAAGTAGCACCATCAGAATAATCGCGAGCGGCAGATAGATGGTCAGCAAGCGCTGCGGCAGTGTCTGTAGATAGCTCATGCCCTCGGAATGATCGGGCGCGGTGCCCGTCAGGACTGCCTTGGAGCTCGCAAGCTTGGGAACGAGGGCTTCAGTCATTGCTCTCGCCCTGTTGCCATTTGCGGCGCTGCAGGCCGAACCACGAAATCAGGATTGCGGCCAGCAGGAATGGGATCATGGCGGTTGAAATCGCCGCGCCCTCGCCCAGTTGGCCGCTTAGGATCGCGCGCTGGTAAGACAGCGTTGCCATCAGTTGCGTGGCATTTACTGGCCCGCCACGGGTGAGCACCCAGATCAGTTGGAAGTCCGTGAAGGTGAACAGCACCGAGAAGGTCATCACCACTGCGATGATCGGCGTCAGCATCGGATAGGTGATGTGGCGAAAAATCTGCAAGCGGCTGGCACCGTCGATAGTCGCCGCCTCATAGAGCGAAGGCGACACCGTCTGTAAGCCGGCGAGCAGCGTGATAGCCACGAACGGCACGCCGCGCCAGATATTGGCAAAGATCACGGACCAGCGCGCGTTCCACATATCGCCGAGGAAATCGATGTTGCCCGAAATCAATCCGAGGTGCCGCAGCGACCATGATATGATGGAGAACTGCGCGTCGTAAATCCACCAGAAGGCGATCGCCGAAAGTACGGTCGGCACAATGAAGGGAATCAATACTACCGCTCGCAGCAGCGCTTTAAACGGCAAATTCTCGTTGAGCAGCAGCGCGAGATAAAGCCCGACCGCGAACTTAACGGCGCTGGCGACGATCGTGTAAAGCAGCGTGTTGAATACCGAGAGCCAGAACGTGCTGTCGTCCCAAAGCCACTCGTAGTTCTCGAGCCCGATGAAAATCCCGCTCCGCCCGATCCGGGCGTCGGTGAACGACAGCCAGACGCCGAGGCCGAGCGGGTAGGCAAGGAACAGGATCAAGAACGCCGCCGCCGGCAGCATGAACCAGAAGCTGACCCAATTCCGGTTCACTTTTAGCCGATCCCAGGTGGTTGTTCCCAGCGGGACCGGCTTGCTGGTGTTGATGGCGAGATCTGACATGCGAAGGTTACGTCAGCGATAGATCCGTTGCAGTTGCCGTTCGGCGATCTTGATTGCGCCCTTTGCGTCTTCGCGTCCGGTGCAGAAGCTCGCGAACATGTCTAAGACGACGAAGTCCGAAATCGCCGCTGCCGCCTTTTCTCCGACCGAGCCGAGTCCGCCGGCGGTAAGCGTGCGCTTGGCAGCTTCGCCGAAGACCGTGTTCTTCGGATCAGAGGTCCAGATCGGGTTCTTGTCATAAGCATTGAGGCAGTGCGTCAGGTATCCCTGGGACGCCTCCAACCATTTGTTGAACTGATCCGCCTCCAGCATGAACGCCATCAGTGCCTTACAGGCCTGCGGATATTTGGTGTAGGTCATCGCAAGGATCGGATACATCAGATGCAGCTCGGTCGGCTTGCCGGCGGGCCCGATCGGCCACACCGCGTGGTCCATGTCCTTGGCGATGTCGTTCTTGGTCGGGTCCTTCTTCGCCGCCGCGTAGATCGAAATACCGTTGCCAGTCCAATAGATCTCGCCGGCGAGGAACGCCTTGTTGTTCGACGCATCGTTCCACGAAGCGGTGCCCGGGATCATGTTCTCAAAGAGCTGTTTGGAGTAGGTGAGCGCCTTCTCGGTTTCCGGCGAGTTGATGATCACCTTGTCGTTCTTGTCGACGACATTGCCGCCGTTCGCCCAGAGGCACCAATGGACCCAGGCGTTGCCGTCGCCAGAGGCGTGGCCGAGTGCGAAGCCGCCGGGCGTGTTATTCTTCTTCATCGCCTTGGCGTATTCGAGGAATTCGTCGGTCTTGGTCGGGAATTTCGAGAAGCCGGCCTTGTTCGACGCATCGATCCGGTAATTGAGCATGTTGCCGCTGTAGCAGACCGGGATGGCGATCCATTTGTTGCCGCTTTTGCCGTACTTCTGCGCCGATTCGACCCAGCCGCCGTATTTCTTTCCGAGGTAGTCAGCGACGTCGGTGACGTCGAGGCACTTTTGCGGGAATAGGTGCGGCAGCGAATACAGTCCCCAGAACATGTCCTGTCCCGCGCCTGTGTTGGCCGCTACCGAGGCCTTCGGCTGCACATCCTCGTAGGATTCGCGTGAGATGGTGACCTTCACGCCGGTGGCCTGCGTAAAGGCGTCGATCAGCTTGACGAACTGGTCATCTTCCGATTGCACGAAATATTTCCAGCGCAATAGCGACAGCGTCGCACCCTTCTCGGGTTTCCAGGGCGCGGTTTGCGCCCAGGCCTTCGCCCAATCAAGCAGCGCCGGCCCCGTCAACGCGCCGGCCGCAACCGCCGCTGTGGCGCTTCCCAGGAGCGTGCGTCGTGTTATGATGGTCATGGACATTCCTCCGTTGTTCAATTGTTGAGCCGTTGCCCCGAAGCGGCATCGAAAAGATGCACAAGCTGCGGATTGGGTTTAAGCCGAATTTTGTCTCCTGGCTTAAAGGGATGACGCTCGCGGAACGCGGCGATGACTTCGGTACCGCCGAGCTGCGCAACGACCTGCACCTCGGAGCCGGTCGGCTCGACCACCTGGACCACCGCTTCCGCGCCGTCGTGGGCGAGGGCGAAATGCTCGGGCCGAACACCATAGACCGCCTCGCGCCCGTCACTGCCGGATGGCGCTGACACCAGCGGCATGCGCACGCCGCCCTTTCCTTCAAATTCGATCTGGCCATTGGCACGAACGACACCCGGCAAAAAATTCATCGACGGCGAGCCGATGAAGCCGGCGACGAACAGATTTTGCGGCTTGTCGTAGAGCTCAAGCGGCGCGCCGATTTGCTCGACGATTCCGTCATGCATCACCACGATCTTGTCGGCCATCGTCATGGCCTCGATCTGGTCATGCGTTACATAGACGGTCGTCGTCTTCAGCCGCTGGTGCAGTTCCTTGATCTCGGTGCGCATCTGCACACGCAACTTGGCGTCGAGGTTGGACAGCGGCTCGTCGAACAGGAAGACCTGCGGATCGCGGACAATCGCGCGCCCCATAGCCACACGTTGACGCTGGCCGCCGGAGAGCTGACGCGGAAACCGTTCGAGGTAAGCTTCAAGCCCGAGAATGACGGCCGCGCGCTTCACCCGTTCGTCAATCTCCACTTTGGGTGCGCCGCGCAACGTCAGCGAGAACGCCATGTTGGCGGCAACCGTCATGTGGGGATAAAGCGCGTAATTCTGGAATACCATCGCCACGTCGCGTTCTTTCGGTGGCAGGTGGTTAACCACGCGCTCGCCGATGCGGATCTCGCCGGAAGTGATGTTCTCCAGGCCCGCGATCATGCGCAGCAGCGTCGACTTGCCGCAACCGGACGGGCCGACCAGTACGACGAATTCGCCGTCAAAGATCTCGACATCAACGCCGTGGATAACGGCCGTCAAGCCAAAGGCTTTGCTGACGCCGCGTATCGCGACCGAAGCCATTCGTTTCTCTCCCTGCCGACGTAGCGGCTGCGGCCATTATTGTTCTTGGCCCTCGAAGCTTGTCGCCCCTTGTCGCCGGAAATCATCCGACTAATCGAAGCTTGAAATCAAGCCGCTTCTCGGGCCCGTGGCCGCGTCAAAGCGCCATGCCGCCGTCAACGAGATGCGCTTGGCCGGTGACCTAGGCTGCTCGGAGGCCAGTAACAGCGCCAGCGCCGCCACTTCCTGCGTGGTTCCGAGCCGTGCCCGGGGCTGCGGACGAACGTCGAACTGCGCGGTTTGCGCGGCCGCGAGCCCTTTGAGCTTCTTTGCGTCGACGGCGGTCGCGATTAGTGTCGCGCTCTGGTTGATAAAGGCCTCGGCGATCGCGCGCCCAAAGCCCTGGGCGGCGGCCGTCACCAGAGCGACTTTGCCTTTGAGGCGGCCGGCCATCGCGTGAGCCCTCAGTGGTTGTCGCGCGGCAGGCCACGATTCTGAGCGACGCGCTGATATTTCAGCGCCGGCCGCAGCACCATGCCGTCGGCAAGCTGGTCGACGAGGCCGCGCTGGATTTCCTGCCAGGGCGTCTGGCTATCTGCATATTTAAAGCCGCCTTGTTTCTCGAGCTTGGCGCGGCGCTGCGCGAACTCGGCCTTGGAAATAAGGATGTCAGCGGTGCCCTTGTTGAGATCGATGCGTACGCGATCGCCAGACTTAAGCATCGCTAGTCCGCCGCCGACAGCCGCTTCCGGCGAGGCATTGAGAATCGACGGTGAGCCAGACGTACCCGATTGCCGCCCGTCGCCGATGCAGGGCAGGGAGGTAATGCCGCGTTTGATCAGGGCGGCCGGCGGCTGCATGTTTACCACCTCGGCGCTGCCTGGATAGCCAATGGCGCCAACGCCGCGGATGAATAGAATGGTACCTTCATCGATCTTCAAGGCGGGGTCGTCGATACGACGGTGGTAATCTTCCGGCCCTTCAAATACCACCGAGCGGCCTTCGAAGGCGTTCGGATTGTTGGGATCGGACAAATACCGGCGCCGGAAGTCCTCCGAGATCACACTTGTTTTCATGATCGCCGAATCGAACAGATTGCCGGAAAGAACTTTGAAGCCCGCCTGCCTTTTCAGCGGCTGCCTAAACGGTCGGATTATATCAGGGTCCTGCGTGGTCGTGTGCCTGACGTTGTCGGCCATACTCTTGCCGTTGATCGTCAAGGCGTCGGCGTGCAATTCGTCCGCGCGCAACAATTCGTGCATCACTGCCGGCAGGCCGCCGGCGCGGTAATATTCCTCGCCGAGATATTTTCCAGCTGGCTGTAGGTTGACCAGAAGCGGGATG
>Ga0207728_100119_pt1 | contig 12107 bp, 10 predicted proteins | sample LuqExpMetageno54_FD_187812 | JGI IMG/M metagenome (GOLD analysis project Ga0207728, IMG submission 187812) | Tropical forest soil microbial communities from Luquillo Experimental Forest, Puerto Rico - Sample 54 (SPAdes) | ecosystem: Environmental > Terrestrial > Soil > Tropical forest ...
GCTCGCACAGCGGCTTGGGCCTTCTTTATGTTGGCGAGCTGCGCCCGCCGCATCGCCGGCGTCGGTTTTTCATCTTCCGGAATATTGCGGCGCGGTTTGGCGCGGAAGCGGTCGCCGTCAACGTGAATAGGGCTGCTGCCGAGGCTCGCGAAGAGCTTTTTGGCCTCCAGGCTATCAGGAACTAATCGGCCACGTTCCACATGGGCTTGAGTTTTCTCCACGAGCCACTTCGCCGTGTCCCAAGATCCGGAAGCGCGCTGCCCGGCGACTCGCTCGAGCCCGCCTGGTCCGCCCACGTCCTGCACGCGAAAGGCGACAAACTGTTTCGAAGGCCGCACCTCGATATGAAAGAAGCGCCCGCCGCCGCGGCTGCCGGGCTTTGCACGTTTTCGGGTTATAGGGGCACGGGGCATGGCGATCTCCTCAAGAAATAAAAAACATAGCGGCAAAAGCTTCTGCGCCCTTTGACTCGGATCAAGGGTCTCCTGGCAGCTGGTAACAGAATCTCGAGCTATGAAACGTTGTGTGCCATGCAGATAAGAGGGCAGCATGACAGCTGGCGAGCAGGATCGTCCAGAATCTCATAGGGTTTTTGTTGCCCTCAAGTTTGCCCCAGAGGTGCTGCAGCAGCTCGCCGATATGAGCGCCAGTCTAGAGGGGTCTGAAGTTCGCCGCGTTGCAGCAGGAGACATTCATCTCACGCTCGTTCCACCCTGGAATGAGTCTGCAATTTTCTCTGCGGTTTTGAAACTTTCCAGAGTTGCCGAACATCATGATTCCTTTGAACTACATTTTAAACACGTGGGCTATGGGGCGGACCCAAGACATCCTCGGTTCCTATGGGTTGAATGCTTGGCAAGCAGCGAGCTTGCCGAACTACGCGCTGCGCTTTTGACGGCGTTCGAGTGCAGTGAGCAGCGGCCGTTCCGACCGCACGTGACGCTGGCGCGCATTCACGAACGCGGTGGGAGAATCGCTCGCAAGCATCCTATCGACCGCGATCTCGTGTTATCCCAGCGAATTACTTCTGTAGAAATTGATGCGATCGCCGCCGCCGGGTGCCATCGGTTACACCGTGCTCGCGTCTGTGCCGCTACGGGGCAGAACTGAGCCACAATCCAAGCTGATCTGCATCAATGCGGTAGGGGCTCAAAAAGAGTACGCGCGTGAGCGATGCCGGTGCAGAATGCCGAAATCGCGACGATGTTTGATCAAGCCGCTGATCTCCTGGAGATTAAGGGCGACAACCCGTTTCGCGTGCGCGCCTATCGCCGCGCAGCTCGCACCATCGAAGGCCTGCCGCAAAGCGTGGGAAGCATGCTGGCGAAGGAAGCCGATTTGTCGGAGTTGCCGGGCATCGGCAAGGACCTGGCCGGCAAGATCGCCGGCATCGTCGAGAGCGGGCATTTTGACCTGCTCGATCAACTGAAAAAGAAACTGCCCGGCGATCTTGGGGCAATGGCCGGACTGCCGGGGCTCGGGCCGAAACGCATCAAGCTCTTGTACGATAAGGCCAAGGTGCGCACGCTTGATGACCTGCGACGTGCCATCAAGGTCGGCAAGCTGCACGGGCTGCACGGCTTCGGTCCTGTCATTGAGAAGAAACTAGCCGCTGCGCTGGAAAAGCCGCTCGCCGAGAAGCGCTTCAAGCTCGCAGTTGCCGAAGCTGAGGCTGAATCCCTGGTTGCTTTCTTGCGCGACAAAGGTCAGGTGGTCGTCGCCGGCAGTTACCGTCGTCGGCGTGACACCGTTGGCGATTTGGACATCTTGGTTACGTCAAAACAAGGCCCAGCGGTGGGCGATAAGCTTGTCCGCTATGACAATGTAGCCGACGTGCTCGCGCATGGGCCCACACGCACGACTGTGCTGCTCCGCTCCGGCATCCAGGTCGATTTGCGGGCCGTGCCGGAAGAAAGCTACGGCGCGGCGCTGCTCTATTTCACCGGCTCCAAGGCCCACAATATCGCGCTGCGCGGCATCGCGAATGCTCGCAAATGGAAGCTCAACGAGTACGGCCTGTTCTCCGGCAAGCGGCGTATCGCCGGCGCCAGCGAGGAGGAGGTCTATAGGAAGCTTGGGCTTGCCTACATCCCGCCGGAAATGCGCGAAGATCGCGGCGAGATTGCCCTCGCCCTGAATGGCGAATTGCCGCGCCTGATTTCGGCCGGAGACATGCGTGGCGACCTGCACGTCCATTCCGATTGGACCGACGGCACCGCTAGCATCGCCAACATGGCTGCCGCGGCGCAGGCATGCGGCTACGCCTATATGGCGCTGACTGATCATTCCCGCAGGCAGACAATGTCGCACGGGCTCGATCCGGTAAAGGTCGCGCGGCAACTCCGCGAGATCGACAAGATCAATGGCACACTTAAGGGCTTCACGATTTTGAAGGGCATCGAGGTCGATATCCTGAAGGACGGCGAGCTCGATCTGCCGGACGCGACACTGGCGCAGCTGGACGTAGTAATTGCGTCGGTACATTCATTTTTCGATCTGCCGCGCGAGGCACAGACCCAGCGCATGATCCGCGCCATGCGGAACCCGCACGTGTCCATCGTTGGCCATCCCAGCGGCCGGCTGATCGGCGAACGCGAGCCTTACGACATCGACATGGACGCCATAACGTCCACGGCACGTGACCTTGACTGCTACCTCGAAATCAATGCCGAGCCCGATCGCCTCGATCTCAACGACATCCATGCGCACATGGCCAAGAGCAAGGGAGTCAAAATCGCGATCTCCACTGATGCGCATTCGGTGAACGCATTCCAATACATGCGTTTTGGTGTCGATCAGGCGCGGCGGGCGTGGCTGACCGCCGACGATGTGATCAACACTCGCCAATTTGCGGACCTGCGCAAGCTTTTGAAACGACGAGTGCATTAATGGCTGCCCCTGACCGCATACTAGAGAGCAAGGCTCGATGGGAGCATTTCGCGCATGAAGCAGATGTCGGTGTCCGCGGCTTCGGCCGCTCGCCGGCGGAAGCCTTCGAGCAGGGTGCGCTGGCGCTGACTGCCGTCATCACGAACGCGGCAATCGAACCAAAAACGAAGATTGAGGTGAGCTGCGAGGCGCCAGATCTGGAACTGCTATTCGTCGAATGGCTCAATGCCATCATCTACGAGATGGCAGTGGGTAGGATGTTGTTTTCGCGGTTTGCCGTGCAGATTGGGGGCAAGCGGCTTGACGGAACGTTGTGGGGCGAGCCGGTTGACGTCGCTCGGCATGCGCCAGCCTGCGAAGCGAAGGGTGCGACCTATACCGCTCTGAAGGTCGCAGTCGACAGCGAAGGGACCTGGTCGGCCGCCTGTGTCGTTGACGTGTGAAGGAGGAGGCTATGGATCCTGGCCAGTTCACGCGTATCGCGGAAACGGCCTGGCGCATTGAGCCGCAGGGCACCATGCGCGTGCCGGTCATAGTCTACGCCGACGAAGCCTTGATCCGCGACATGGACGACAAGGTTTACATTCAGGCCGCTAATGTCACGACTTTGCCTGGCATCGTGCAGGCTTGTTATGTTATGCCCGACGCGCATTGGGGTTACGGCTTCCCCATCGGTGGTGTTGCCGCTTTCGATGCCGACGAAGGCGGCGTGGTCTCGGCCGGCGGCGTCGGCTTTGATATATCCTGCGGCGTGCGCACCATGCTGACGGGCCTGAAGGCCGCCGACATCCAAGGTGTGCAGAAGCCGCTGGCTGACTCACTGTTCCGCCAGATTCCCGCCGGCGTCGGCAGCACGAGCGCCATAAAGCTTGATGCGATCGAGATGGAGGCCATGCTCGCCGCCGGCGCTCAGTGGGCTGTCGAGCTGGGTTGGGGTGACGCTCGCGATCTTCAGCGGATCGAGGAGGGCGGTCGCATTGCGGACGCTCGGCCGGACTGCGTCTCTGACAAAGCTAAGGAGCGGCAACGCCGTGAAATGGGCACGCTCGGCTCGGGCAATCATTATCTCGAAGTGCAGGCGGTTGCTGAGATCTTCGATGCGGATATTGCCCGGGCTTACGGGCTCGGGCAGGACGATGTTGTCATCACCATCCATTGCGGCTCACGCGGTCTCGGTCATCAGATCGGCACCGACTTCCTGCGCGAGATGGTGGTGACGGCAAAGGACCACGACATTGAGCTGCCGGACCGAGAACTTGCCTGCGCGCCGATCAAGTCCGAAGTCGGTCAACGCTACCTCGGTGCCATGCGGGCAGCGATCAATTGCGCGCTAGCCAATCGCGAAATCCTTGGCCATAGCGCGCGCCATGTGTTCGCTCATTTCTTCCCCAACAATACGTTGGACCTATTGTTCGATGTCTCGCACAATACCTGCAAGCTCGAGCCGCACGTCGTGGAGGGCAAACAGCGTGAGCTGTTCGTGCATCGCAAGGGCGCGACGCGCGCCTTTGGCCCCGGTTACGAAAGCCTGCCGCAACCGCTGCGCGGCGTTGGGCAGCCGGTGCTGATTGGGGGCAGCATGGGTACCGGTTCGTACATTCTGGCGGGCGCGACGAGCAGTGAGCAGAAGGCGTTTTCTTCCGCTTGCCACGGCGCTGGGCGGGCGATGTCGCGCCACGCTGCGCTCAAGCAGTGGAGCGGGCGCAAGATTCAGGACGATCTGGCGGCTCAGGGCATCCTAATCCGGAGTCCTTCCACGCGCGGAATCGCGGAAGAAGCGCCAGGCGCTTACAAGGACGTAGGTGCCGTCGTGGCTGCTGCGGAACATGCGGGCCTGGCGCGGCGGGTAGCCCGGCTGCGTCCGCTGATCTGCGTGAAAGGCTAACTATCTTCGATTGATGCATCTCAAGCTGCGGCCGTCGGTCATGGCGCGGTTTGGCTCTTGGCGATGCGTTCGTCGACTTCAGCGGCCAATCGTACCAGCGCATCGGCCACCGTGACAGGATAGTGAGTCTCTGGCGTGAGTTCCCGCAAGGGCTGCGGCAGGCGTTCGAGGTCGCGCGCAGCGACGGCGCGAATATCCGCAAGGCTGGGACTTGGACGTAGCCGCCGACCGTTCTGCATGACCGGTACAAGCAACGGCTCACCGTCTTGCCTATCCGATTCCAACGACAAGACGTCGCCAGCCATGCACCCGTCGGGCCGATAGCGGCGCCAGACTTGCTTGCGACCGGGCCAGGTTATCTTCCCGGGCGAACGCTTGCGGCGTGCGATACCGGCATATTCCTGCAGCTTGTAGGCACAATCGAGTGCTGGTACGTCCGATGAAGTCGTCAAGCTGGTACCAATGCCGAAACCATCGATCGGTGCGCCAGCCGCGATCAATTCTCGCACATTGTATTCGTCAAGCCCGCCGCTGGCGAAAATCGTGACTTCGCTCAACCCGCCCTGGTCGAGAATTCGGCGTACGCTTTTCGATAATTGAAGCAGATCGCCGCTGTCGAGCCGCACTGCCCGAATCTTGATCTGACGCGAAGCAAGCCGCGCGGCGAGCGCCGTGACGCGCCGGGCCGCCGCTTCGGTATCGTAAGTATCGAGTAGCAGCGTGAGGTTCTTCGGCCGCGCGCGGGCAAACGATTCGAACGCCTCACATTCGCTGTCATAAGCCTCGATAAAGGAATGCGCCATGGTACCGAAGCTTGGGATGCCGAAATCGTGCTCGGCCAAAGTTGTAGCGGTGCCGGCAAAGCCGGCGATATAGCTCGCGCGCGCGGCCATCAGCCCTGCTTCAGCGCCATGCGCGCGGCGCAGGCCGAAATCGACCAGCAACTTGCCGGGCGCGGCAAGCACCAGGCGCGCCGCCTTGGATGCGATCAGGGTCTGGAAGTGCAGGATGTTGATGATCCGCGTTTCGGCCAATTGCGCCTGCGGCATCGACGCCGTAACGCGCAAGATGGGCTCGTTGGCGAAAAAGATACGACCTTCCGGCATGGCATGCACGTCGCCGCTGAAGCGGAAATTCGCGAGTTGGTCGAGCAACCGTTGCTCGAAGCGTCCTGTGCTGGCGAGCCAATCGATCTCCTCCGCGCTGAAACGGAGATTTTCAAGGAAATCGAGCGCCTGTTCGAGGCCGGCGGCTATCAGGAAGCCGCGCTGCGCGGGCAGCTTGCGCACAAAGAATTCGAAGACAGCAGTTTGCGTGTCGCCATGATCCAGGTACGCCTGGATCATATTGAGTTGATAAAGATCCGTGAGTAGCGGGCTGGTCAGCGGATTCATGCGGGCGGATGCGTTAATGCGCCCCTAGGTCCGCCTTGACCGGGTGTAACGCCAGCAACTTGATCACCTCTGCGTCGGATATTTGGCGAAAGTCCGAGTAGTAAAGTCCTATGGCGCCGAAATCATCATAGTCTTCCAGGCAAACGATCTCGTCGGCCTCAGTCCGCAACTCATCCAAACTCTGCGTCGGCGCGACGGGCACGGCCAGGATCAGCTTGCGTGGCTTGCGCATGCGAATAGCGCGCAGGGCGACGCGAATTGTGGCTCCGGTAGCGATCCCATCGTCGACGATAATGACGGTCTGGCCTTTCAGTTCGGGATGCGGCCGGCTTCCCAGATAAAGCTTGCGCCGGCGCTCGATTTCCTCCAGTTCCCGGTCACGAATGGCATCGAATTCGCTTTCATTGATCTCCGCCATGCGTATCACCTGCTCGTTGCGCACTACCAATGGCTCTTGGCCGTCGACGACGGCGCCCATGGCGAGTTCGGGCTGGAAGGGCACGCCGATCTTGCGCACCAGCACGAGGTCAAGCGGTGCTTCGAGTGCAGCGGCGATTTCGGCCGCTACCGGCGCACCGCCGCGCGGCAGAGCCAGTATCACCGGATGCTGCCCCTTGTAGAAAGCGAGTGCCTCGGCGAGTTTGCGTCCGGCTTCGGTGCGGTTGCTAAATGGCATCATTTACCTCCGTCATCCACGCGCGCGTGACGTGATACGAGATAGCTGCGGAACCAGTCGGCAGCGAGTTCGATGACGCGCTCGAGGGCACCCGGCTCGGGAAACAGGTGGGTCGCGCCGGGCACGATTTCCAGCGCCTTCTCGACGTGCAGTCGTACATAAGCCTGTTCATTGAGTTCGATTACCACGTCATCGAGCTCGCCGACGACCAAGAGCGTCGGCGCGGCTACGCGATCGAGCGCCGCGCCGGCGAGATCCGGGCGGCCACCTCGTGACACGACTGCGCCTACCCGCGTTCGCAATTTGGCGGCCGCCACCAGCGCCGCCGCAGCGCCCGTGCTTGCGCCGAACATGCCGAGCGGAAGCCTGGCAAGCTCGCTTTGCACATCAATCCAATCGACCGCCGCAATCAACCGGTCGGCAAGCAGGCGAATGTCGAACACATTGCTGCGATCCTCTTCCTCCTCGGGAGTAAGCAAGTCGAACAGAAGCGTCGCGATGCCTTGTTCATTTAATGCGGTGGCGACCGCCCGGTTACGCGGACTAAGGCGGCTCGAACCGCTGCCATGGGCAAACAAAACCAGCGCATGAGCATCCGCCGGCACGGTGAGGTTACCGGGCAGATGAAGCGAGCCGACTAGCACCTCGCGTTCGACGGCTCGCGTGCGCTTGCTAGTGACAGCGGAGGACATGAGGGCTTCCCGCAAATTCGTTGGCAATCTGCCCGAAATGGGCGCCGCCAACATTGATAGGAATCAACGGAAACAACTTGAAATGCATTAGATTTCCGACATTAGCAGGGACGGCCGTGCACGGAATCTCATTCATCGGCGCCGACTCGGCGTTGGCAGAAAAAGTGGACTTTCTAAGTCAGCCGGCCGCCTATGGCTTGGCAAGCGCCGGCGTCGTCCGCCGGGAAACCCATATGTCATGGATCTTTCTGGCCGGCGACAAAGTCTACAAGCTCAAGAAGCCGGTTCGCTTTCCCTATCTCAACTTCTCGACGCTAGATCGGCGGGAAGCCGCCTGTCGAGCGGAATTGCGGCTCAACCGCCGTCTGGCGCCCGATGTCTATCTCGACGTCGTGCCGCTCACCGAATCTAGCGGCAGCTTGTCGATCGACGGCGCTGGTGCACCGGTCGATTGGCTGGTAGTCATGCGGCGGTTGGACGAAGGCTTCATGCTCGATCGCATGATCGAGGACAAGCGTATCGGCCTCGTTCGGCTAGACCGGCTCATCGCCACGCTAGGTTGCTTCTATCGTTCGGCAACGCCGATATGTCTGCCCGCTGCCGTGCATCTTGCCGACTGGTGGCAACGGCTCGCCTACAATCGACGGATACTGCTCGATCCACGGTTTGCAACCCCCGTCGGTCTGGTGCGACGCATCGATCGCGCGCAGCGCCTTTTCCTGCAGCGGCGCAGCTATCTCATCGCCGCCCGCTTGCGCCGCCGCCGAATCGTGGATGGACATGGCGATCTGCGGCCTGAGCACATCTGGCTCGATGATGAAATTCGTATAATCGATTGTCTCGAGTTCAATCCTCGACTGCGCATTGTCGATCCATTCGATGAGGTCGCCTATCTCTGCCTCGAATGCGAGCGGCTCGGCGCAGCCTGGGTGGGAGCTTACATTCAGCGGCGTATGAAGCGGCTTTTGCGGGACGGGCCGGCGGATGAACTGTTCACATTTTACCGCTGCCATCGCGCTATGCTGCGCGCGCGCCTGGCCATTGCCCATCTCATGGAAAAGCGCCCGCGCGCGCCAGAGAAATGGCCGCAACTCTGCGCCGCGTATCTAAAATTGGCAGACGCCAGTGCGCGCAAGCTTGAGGTCTATCTCAGAACACGATGAGATCGGTCAGGCTGCGTTCTTCGTGCAAGCGCCGAATAGCCTCGGCGAGCAACGGCGCCGCCGGCAAGATCACCAGCTTCTTGCTCTGCGCCGGCTCTAACCGGAACGGCGGCACAGCATTGCTGATCACCACCTGATCGAGCGCTGGGTCGACGAGTACCTCTGCGGCACCCGTCATGAACAGGCCATGCGTGACGAAGGCGAGCACGCGCTTTGCGCCGGCGGTGCGCGCTGAGCGCGCAGTACGTAACAGCGTGCCGCCCGTGCTGATGAGATCATCAACGATCAACGCCGTACTTCCAATCACGTCACCCGCAAAGAGGTCGCCTGAAACCACGCCGGCGCTTCTGTGTTTTTCGGCCAGACCTTTGCCAAACGGACGCCCGAGAGCCTGCTCGAGTGTTTCACGAAGCAATTCGGCTCGCTTCATGCCGCCGGCATCGGGCGAGATGACCGACAAATTTTCATTCGTCAGATTGGCTTTTACGTAGTCGACAAACAATGGCGTCCCGCTGAGCGCCACAGTGCGGCAGCGGAAGGCGTTCTCGAATGCCGCCGGATTGTGAACCTCTAGGGTCACCATGCAATCGGTACCGACAGCTTCAAACAAGCTAGCAACGTAACGCGTGGTGACCGGGTCATTCGGTTTAGTCCGACGATCCTTGCGGAGGTAACAAAGATAGGGCGACACCGCGGTGACGCGAGCGGCGCCGGCATCCTTTAGGGCGCCAATGAAGAACAACAGCCGGCACAGTTTGTCGTTGGCGCTCTGCTGAGGGCCGCCATGCGTGCTTTGCACGACATAAACGTCTGCGCCGGCCACGTCATCAAGCGGGCGCGACTTATGTTCGCCATCTTCGAACTCACGCTCTTCGTGCGCCGCCAATGGCTGACCGAGGACGGTTGCGACCGCCCGGCCCAACTCGGCCGTGGCTTCAAGTGCAAAAATTTGAAGCCGTGCCCCTGCCATATGATGCCTCTTCACTTGAGGATGTCCAGTTTGCTCGAACAATACTCAGTCGGGCAGTTTGGACATTGATCTGAATCAGTCTACCGTCCGGAGACGCCCTGGCGGTTTCTTGTGCGGGTTAACGGCAGTCAGCTTGGGCAAGCCTGCAGGGAGGTCGAGTTGCATCGAATGTGTCTCTATCTGCGAAAAACCGCGCTAGAAATTGCTGGCAATATCTAAATGCAGTGACCTGCCACGAACACTTTCGATGAAGAAGATGGAAGCACCAAAGAGCTGAAAACGCTTTTCAATTACGCCGAATGATGGATTGCGGTATCTGTCACCAAAATCCTTATGTTCTCAAATAGTTATTGTTGATGAGAATTTGGCGTTTCGTACGGCACATCGTACCAGACAAGATGTGCCGTTTTGTTGAACGAACTGGTAGTAAGTAAGCGGCACCGATATCACCCAAGCTGAACCTGTCGAGGCCTCCTTCACGAGTCTTGTTGTGGCTTGAAACGGACGCGCGCTTGGTAAAAACGCAAAATAATGGATGAGCTGGGAGGCAGCCGATGGACCGTTTTGCACGTGGCCCCTTTCACGTCGGTTACGAACGTCGAGTCGATCTGGACGCTTTGCGGCAAAAGCGCATTGCCAAAGCCGACCAGCAACGCCGCCTAGCTGGCCTCGATGCTTTGCTTGTTTGGAAGGATGAAAACTGCCGATATTTGACAGATCTAAGGCCCCAGCTGATTGCCGGCAAGACGACCGCTCTTAATGGCGCGTTGTTGGTAGAGGGAAGGGCACCCATCGTGTTCTGCTCGGGTGGTGAACGCGATCGAATCGACCGGACAATGCCCTGGGTTAAAGAGGTCCACACCATTCCGATCATCGAGGAAAAGGCGCTCGTTGACGGGCTTATCAGGGATATTCTTGGACCTGTCTTGCGCGAGCATCGTCTGACTGATGCAAAACTCGGGCTCGATGAATCCAACATGGTCTTTTACAAAGCGCTGACCAATCACTTCCCCAAAATGAAGGTGGAAGACGGCGATACCCCTATGCAGCAGGCACGTTTGATCAAACTGGACGAAGAGATTGCCCTGATCGAAGAGGCGACCGCCATCGCCGACGCCGTCTGTGCGACGGCAACAGCCGCGGTTGCAGACGGTGTGCGCGAATGCGAGGTGGCCGGCGAAGCCATGCGCACGCTGTTCCGACTCGGCGGCGAGTATGCCCACGTCATGACACCCTTTGTCGCCTCCGGTGAGCACATGGCACCACCGCATCGGATTTGCAGCGACAAGCTGATCCGGCACGGCGATGTCGTCTTTATAGACATCGGTGGTGCGTGGTGTGGGTACTTTGGCGATATGGCGCGCACCGTGATCTGCGGCGAGGCCTCAAAAGAGCAAAGAAAGATTTACATTGCTGTCTATGAAGGGCTGCAAGCCGGCATCGCGGAAATGCGTCCGGGGCGTACCAATAAGGATGCAGCAGACGCTGTGATCAAAGCTGCCGACAAGCACGGGCTGGGCGGCCGTTTCCTGTCACTGTTTATCGGTCATGGCGTCGGCATCGGCGCCAACGAACCGCCCTATATCGGCGAAACCCTGCCTGGCGCACCGACCTACGAGTTTAAGCCGGGCATGGTCTTTGCGGTCGAACCCCTGATTTGGGCGGAAGGTGTGCGTGGCGGCGGCGGCGTGCGATTAGAAGAAATGGTACTGGTGAGCGAGAATGGACCGCATGTGATGTCGCGGGCTCCATTCGAGGGCAAGCTCATGCTTTAACGGCACCCGTGTCGGACTAGGCCTGCAATAGCCGCCGCAGTCCCGTCACCGGGCCGAAGCTGTCGAGCTTATAGATTGCTGCGATAAGTTCCTTCGCGCGGCCAGTGCCCAGGATGGGTGCCATCAGGTCGAGCGCCTTCGCGGCAACCTCGTCTGCATTCATCGGGTTTCCTGGGGTGCCACGCACTTCGTAGGTACGGCGGCTGAGCGTACGACCGTCGGTTGTCTCGATCGTCACAATTGACTGGCGCGCCGGCACCGCAGAAACAAGTTCCTGGTTCGGTACTGCCTCAACAAGTTCGCGTACTGCTAACACTTTTGGGTCGCTCATGCGCGTGACATCGTGAATGCTACCGAAAGTTAAACCGCCGTCGACGATCATCACGGCGACGAGATGCTGCAGACAGATATCCGGGATGGTGCGGTTGTCGACAATATGCAAGCGGTCCGCCGGCATGTCGACCACGATGCGTTTGATCTTGCCGGCGCGCACGACTGGGTCTTCCAGCAGCACGGCCATCCCGTCGAGTACCGATTGCAACGGCGAGCCCACCGTCCACTTCTTGATCGACGTGTTCATGATCTCGAAGCGCGTACCGAGCTCGGCCACGAGCTCACCTGGCATCGGCTTTTCTCCGCCCACGGCAGTGAACAGATTCTTTG
>Ga0207728_100122_pt1 | contig 11879 bp, 8 predicted proteins | sample LuqExpMetageno54_FD_187812 | JGI IMG/M metagenome (GOLD analysis project Ga0207728, IMG submission 187812) | Tropical forest soil microbial communities from Luquillo Experimental Forest, Puerto Rico - Sample 54 (SPAdes) | ecosystem: Environmental > Terrestrial > Soil > Tropical forest ...
GTCATCGCTAGCACGGCCTGTCCTGCTCCAACCGCGATGAGCTCAAGCCCTAGCGTTCGGCTCGTAGCATCTTTTGACCACATAGCGTTGCCGCAGGCACGGGCGAGCGATGAGGCGTCCATGCGTTATCCCTTGCGGCCGGTGAAATTCGGCCGGCGCTTTTCCATGAAGGCACGCACGCCTTCGGCGTAATCCGGCGTCGAGTTGGCGAGACACTGCAAGTCGCGTTCAAGATCGAGCTGCGCGTCGAGTGTATTGCGGACGGATTCATTGAGGGCGCGCTTGATCAGCGCCAGGCTTTGTGTTGGCGCCATCGCAAAATGTTCGCAGATGCGGTGTGCCTCGTGCATCAGCACCTCGTCGTCGACCGCGCGCCAGATCAAGCCCCAGCTCGCGGCCTTTTCCGCAGGTAGGTCTTGCGCCAGCAGCGCCAGCCCGCGCGCACGCGCATCGCCGACCAGGCGCGGTAGGAACCAGGTGCCGCCTGTGTCGGGAATCAGGCCGACGCGGGCGAACGATTGGATGAAGTTCGCCTTCAGGCTGGCGACCACGACGTCGCAGGCGAGAGCGAGATTGCAGCCGGCGCCGGCGGCGACGCCGTTGACCGCGGCGACGACCGGAAACGGCAGCGCACGCAATCTGCGCACCAGCGGGTTGTAATATCGCTCCAGTGACGTGCGCGGCACCGGCGGTTCACCAGGATTGATCACGCGGTCGCTAAGATCCTGCCCCGAGCAGAAACCGCGGCCGGCACCGGTGATCATCACTGCGCGGCAGCTCTCGTCGGCTTCGATCTCGTCAAGCGCCTGGCGCAACTCAAGATGCATGGCGTCGTTGAGGGCGTTGAGCCGGTCCGGCCGGTTCAAGGTGATGACGCGATAGCCGTGGCGGCGCTCGAGCAGGATGAGCGGTTTCGCACTCACCGCAGGAACTCCTCCAACATGTCGATTTCTTCTTTTTTGCCCTCGAAGTCGGAGGCGATGCGGTCGTAGAGGCGAGCGGCGGCTTTCAACATGGCGTGCTCGGGGCGATCCTTGCCGACGAACTCGGAAATCTCGTCGAGCTCGGCTACCCAGCGATAGGCCTTGCCGTACATATCCGGCGTCTGCCGCTTGAGATAAGCGAGTAGGTCGGGGCGGCTCTCGGCGAGTTCGGCTTTTAGCGCTTGCGCCGAACCGCCGCGGGTCGCGGCCAGCATCATGGCGGCGCCGAGCGCGGTAAAGCCCTTGGTGATGCCGGCGTAGGACATTTTTAGAGCCGAGGCGGCGGTGAGCGGGCCATCCAACACGCGTACGATTAGGCCGTAGTCGTTGAGCTTGGCGCAGTCCCAGGCGCGTGGCCCGGCGGCATAGAACTTGGTGTTGGTCGAGCCGGGTTTTGGCGGCGGTCCGATGATACCGGCGCCAACGAACGGACTCCCGGTGGCTGCGATTACGTCGCTGATCTTTAGCATCGTCGCTGGGCTAGTCGCGTTGCATTCGACATAGATCGGCTTCTTGTTCGCGGCATTGAGCGCGCCGGCGAGCCTCCGTGCTAGCGCCAGCGCGTCACCCGGCGGCACGATCGACAACAGGAAATCGGCTTCCGTCAGTTGCACGTCGGCGACCGCGGTCATGCCGGCAGCTTGCGCGCGCTGTACACTCTTTGCGCTGCGGCCGGCGAGTGAGGTGAGCACCTTCACCTGGTGCTCGGTTAGCCGCCGCCCGACGGCGCTGCCCATGTTGCCCGGCGCGACGATGGCGACGGTCGGGGTCATTCGTTCAAATCCTTCACGGTTGCCCGCTTGTGATAACGGGCTGAGACTGCGGGCGCCTTGCGGAACGGTCAATGCCCGCCAGCGCATGGCCAATACGCCCCAATTACTGGCCATTTCTATGCGGGCGCAAGCGCCATTGGCGGCGCCGGTGGACCTTTGGGCGCCGATGCCGGTACATTACCGGTTCGATACAAATGGGCCAAAAACGCCCTCGGGAGGAAACCTATGCGGAAGACTCTATTGGTTGCGAGCGCTTGTCTGATGCTCGCGGTGGGCCCCGTCATGGCCCAGCAAAAAACCATCAAGATCGGTTTCGTCAGCACCTTCAGCGGCCCGACCGCGGTAATCGGCAACGACATGCGCAACGCCTTCGAGCTCGCACTCGATCACATGGGGCGCAAGATGGCCGGCCTACCGCTGGAAGTAATCTACGAAGACGACCAGCAGAAGCCAGAGGTCGGCAAGCAGAAGACCGAGAAGCTGATCGCATCGGACAAGGTCGATTTCATCTCCGGCTATATCTGGTCGAACGTGCTGCTCGCATCACTGAAGCCGATCGTCGATTCCAAGACGATGTTCGTCATCGCCAATGCGGGCGCCTCGCAGGTCGCCGGTCAGCTCTGCTCGCCCTACGTCTTTTCGGCGTCTTGGGAGAACGATCAGACGCCGGCAGCTGTCGGCCTCTACATGAACCAGAAGGGCGTGAAGACCGCCTTCCTGATCGGCCCGAATTATGCCGCCGGCAAGGACATGCTCAATGGCATGCGTTCGACTTTTACGGGCCAGATCCTCAGCGAGGAGCTAACCAAGTGGCCGGACCAGCTCGACTTCTCCGCCGAGTTGTCGAAGGCGCGGGCGGCCAATCCCGATGCGATCTACGTGTTCTATCCCGGCGCCGCGGGGGTGCAGTTCCTTAATCAATTTTCGCAAGCCGGCCTGAAGGGCAAGATCCAGCTCTACACCGCCTTTACCATCGACGAGCTGTCGCTGCCGCGCATGGGCGATCTCGCTCTCGGCGTGCCGGGGGCGCAGGAATGGGTCAATGACCTACCGTTCCCGGCGAACAAGAAGTTCGTCGAGGACTTCCATGCCAAGTACAAGACGTGGCCGTCCTTCTACGCGGCGCAGTCCTATGATGCTGCTAATCTCATCGCCAGCGCCGTCGCGGCGGTGAAGGGTGATGTCAGCAAGAAGGACGAGATGCGCGCCGAAATGAAGAAGGCGAATTTCGCTTCGATTCGTGGGCCGTTCAAGTATGGCAACAATCAGTATCCGATTCAGAACTTCTACCTGCAGGAGGCGTATAAAGACGCCAATGGTGAGCTACGTTTGAAGACCGTAGCAACCATCGTCAAAGACAATCAAGACAAGGCTGCAGCCAAGTGCCCGATGAAGTAAGGTAATTCGAAGCGGACGGCGGAGGCGCGCGCCGCCGCCGTCCCGTTTTGTTGCGGGGTGGCGCGCTTTTCTACGAGTCTCCAAGCATGTTGCTGTTTCTGGAACAGTGCCTCAACGGCCTGCAACTCGGGCTGCTGCTGTTCCTGCTCGCTGCCGGCCTGACGCTGATTTTCGGCATCATGGATCTGGTGAATCTGGCGCACGGCTCTTTTTATATGATCGGTGCCTATTTCGCGGCGACCTTCACCGCGCTCACCGGAAATTTTATCTTCAGCGCGATCGCGGCTTTCGCCGCCACGCTTTTAGTCGGCATGGTCGTGGAAGTGATTGCGATGCGACGGCTTTACGGACGCGATCATCTCGACCACGTGCTCGGCACCTTCGGGCTGATCCTGTTTTTCAATGAGCTCGTGCGGCTGGTGTGGGGACCGGCCGGTATGAACGTGCCGCTGCCGGCATGGCTCAATGGGCATTTTCCTATTCTGCCTGGCATCGAATATCCGACGTATCGGCTCGCCATTATATTGGTGACGCTGGCGGTGGCGTTGTTCCTCTACATCCTGGTCATGCGCACGCGCATCGGCATGCTTATCCGCGCCGGCGCCACCAACCGCGAGATGGTCGGCGCGCTCGGCGTCAACATCAACCTTCTCTATACGCTGGTGTTCGGGCTAGGCGCGGCGCTCGCCGGTCTCGCCGGCCTGATGCAGGCGCCGATCCTCACCGTGCAGATTGGCATGGGAGAGAACATCCTCATCCTCGCCTTCGTCGTTATCATCATCGGCGGCATCGGCTCGATCCGCGGCGCCTTTATCGCCGCGTTGCTGGTCGGTCTGATCGACACCGTCGGCCGCAGCTTCCTGCCCGACATTCTACGGCTGCTGTTGAGTGCGCGCAGCGCTTCGGCGATCGCGCCGGCGATCTCGTCGATGCTGATCTATCTGCTGATGGCGGTCGTGCTGGTGCTGCGGCCGGAAGGCCTGTTCCCGGTGTCGAACAAATGACTGCGTTGCTGACACCCCGTAATCTCGTGCTGGCGGTTTTGCTGATCTTCCTTGCCCTGCTGCCGGTTTACGCAGCGGTGAGCGGTAATGTCTTCCTGGTGATCCTGTTCACCCGCATCATTATCCTGGCGATGGCGGCGACCAGCCTGAATCTGATCATGGGTTACGGCGGCATGGTGAGCTTCGGCCACGCCGTTTATATCGGGCTCGGCGGCTATGCGGTTGGCATCCTGGCGCAGGAGGGATTTCCCTCAGGCTTCGTGCAGTGGCCGGTGGCGCTGCTGGTGTCGGCATTCGCGTCGCTGATCATCGGCGCCCTCTGCCTGCGCACGCGCGGCCTCTATTTCATCATGATCACGCTCGCCTTTGCGCAACTGCTCTATTACGTGGCGGTCGGACTCGACCGTTACGGCGGCGATGATGGCCTGACCATCTATAGCCGCAGCGAATTCGCCGATTTGATCAATACCTCGAGCAAGACACAGTTCTACTATCTGTGCCTGGCGCTGCTGCTTGCGGTGATCGGGCTCACCTGGCGGATTATCAATTCGCGCTTCGGCCTGGTGGTGCAAGGCTCCCGCTCGAACGACCGCCGCATGCGGGCGATTGGATTCCCGACCTTTCGTTATCGGCTCACCTGCTTCGTAATCGCCGGGACGATCTGCGGGTTGGCTGGCGCGCTCTTGGCCAATCACACCGAGTTCGTTAGCCCGGCTATGATGCATTGGACCCGTTCGGGCGATCTCATCGTGATGGTCGTGCTCGGCGGCATGGGCTCGCTTTTCGGTCCGCTGATCGGTGCGGTCGCGCTGCTCGTGCTGGAAGAGACGCTCTCCAGCATCACCGAATATTGGCAGATCATTCTCGGACCGTTGCTGTTGCTGGTCGTGCTGTTCGCGCGCGGCGGCATCGATGGCTTGCTCGCCAAGGTGCGTGCATGAACGAGCCGTTGCTGCAAGTCGATAATCTGGCCAAACGCTTCGAGGGCATCGTGGCGAGCGACGATCTCACGCTCGAGGTTGCGCGCGGTGAGTTGCATGCCGTGATTGGTCCGAACGGCGCCGGCAAGACCACGCTGATCACCCAGATTAGCGGCGAATTGACGCCGGACGCCGGCCGCATTCGCTTTGCCGGTACCGACATCACCGCCCTGCCGACTTATCAACGTAGCGCACTCGGCCTTGCGCGCTCGTTCCAGATCACCTCGCTGTTTCTCGATCTCAGCGTGCTCGACAATGTTGCCTTGGCGGTGCAGGCGCACACCGGGCATTCGTTCAAGTTCTGGCGCAATGCGCGCGCCGAGAAGGAATTGCGCGAGCCGGGTCGCGCGCTGCTTGCCCGGGTCGGCCTAAGCGACCGCGCCGACTGGCCGGCCTCGGTGCTGAGCCATGGCGAGCATCGTCTGCTTGAGTTGGCGATGGCGCTCGCAGGCTCGCCGCGGCTACTACTGCTCGATGAGCCGATGGCGGGCCTGGGTCCGGAAGAATCGACCCGCATGGTCGGAATGTTGCGCGCGCTGAAGCAGGAGCTCACCATCCTCCTAGTCGAGCACGACATGGAGGCGGTGTTCGCGCTCGCCGACCGCATCACCGTGCTTGTCTACGGCCGTGTGATCGCTTCCGGCAGGCCGGCTGAAATCCGTAGCAGTAAGGACGTGCGCGACGCCTATCTGGGCGAGGACGACGCGGAGGCCACGCATGCCTGACGTGCTCGAGGTTTCCGGCATCGAGACTTGCTATGGTCTGAGCCAGGTGCTCTTCGAGGTATCGCTCAACATCAAGCCGGGCGAAATGATCACGCTGATGGGGCGCAACGGCATGGGCAAGACCACCACCGTGCGCTCGATCATGGGGCTGACGCCCGCGCGCGCCGGCACGATCCGTTTTATGGGGCAGGACATCCGCGGGCTGCCGTCCTACAAAATCGCCAAGCTCGGCATCGGGCTGGTGCCCGAGGGACGGCAGATTTTCCCAAACCTCAGCGTGCGCGAGAACCTCGTGGCGACCGCGGCCGCCCGCAATGGCAGCGCCTGGACGCTCGACAAGGTCTACGAGCTGTTTCCCAAGCTTGCCGCCCGAGAGAACAACATGGGCAACCAGCTCTCGGGGGGCGAGCAGCAGATGCTGGCGATCGCCCGCGCTCTGATGACCAATCCGCGGCTCTTGATACTCGACGAGGCTACGGAAGGGTTGGCTCCCCTGATCCGCGCCGAAATCTGGCGCTGCCTGGCACAGCTCAAGGCGCTGGGGCTTGCCATTCTGGTGATCGACAAAAACGTCGGCGCTTTGATGCGCGTCGCCGACCGACAATTCTTGATCGAGCGCGGGCGGGTGGTGTGGAGCGGAACCTCGCGCGAGCTCGCCGCCGCGCCGGACGTGCAGCACCGGTACCTGGGGGTTTGACTACTCTGCCGGCTGCAGTGGCGGCGGGCGGCGGATGAGGGTGAAGCTGCGCCCGCCGAGCTTGCGGTGCAGCTTGTCGAGCAGCAGGTAGATCACCGGCGTGGTGTAGAGTGTGAGCGCCTGCGACACCAACAGCCCACCGATGATGGTAATGCCGAGGGGGCGGCGCAACTCGGAGCCCGGGCCGGCGGCGATCACCAAGGGCAACGCGCCGAGTGCCGCAGCCATGGTGGTCATCAGGATGGGCCGGAAACGCGCTAGGCAAGCGTCGTGGATCGCCTGCCGCGGTGGCAGGCCGAGCCGGCGTTCGCCGTCGAGCGCGAAGTCGACCATCATGATGCCGTTCTTTTTCACGATGCCGATCAACAGAATGATACCGATGAAGGCGATCACCGTGAGTTCGGTATTGAACAGCTGTAAGGCCAACAGCGCGCCAAGGCCGGCCGACGGCAGCGTCGAGATTATGGTGAGAGGATGCGCCAGACTCTCATAGAGCACGCCGAGCACGATATAGACCGCGATTAGCGCGGCCAGCAACAACAAGGGCTGCGCGCCTGCTGATTGCCGGAAGGCTTGCACGTCGCCGGCGAAGTCGGCATGGATCGTGTCGGGAATGTGCATCGCCGCTACCGCGCTCTGGATGCCATCGGTGACGTCCTGGATCGTGAAGTTGGGCAGGATGTTGTAGGTGATGGTGACCGCCGGGAACTGGCCCTGGTGGTTTACCACCAGAGGTGCAATTGAGTGCTCGAAATGCGTCACCTCCGATAGTAGCACCTGGGTATTGTTGGCACCCACGACGTAAACATGGGTGAGGTCGCTCGGGTCGCGGGTATATTTGCGGTCGAGCTCGAGGATCACGCGATACTGGTTGCGCTGGGTGTAGATGGTTGAGATCTGCCGCTGCGAGAAGGCGTCGTTGAGCGCGTTGTCAATGTCTTGCACCTGCACGCCGAGGCGCGCCGCCGCTGCGCGGTCGATGACGACATTGGCCTGGAGGCCGCCCTGTTCGCGGTCGGTGGTGAGGTCGGTGACGCCAGGCACCTGTTTCACGCGATCCATCACCTGCGGCACTAGCTTTTGCAAGGCGTCGATGTCGGCGCTCCACAGGGTGAACTGATATTGCGAATCGCTCTGCCGGCCGCCGGCGCGTAGGTCCTGCGCCGGCACCATGAACACGCGTAGGCCGGGAATGCGGCTTAGCTTGTCGCGCAGCCGCGCCACCACGCGCTGCGTGCTTTCATTGTGCCGCTCGGCCAACGGCTTCAGGCTGATGAACATGCGGCCGCGATTGACCGAGGCGTTGAAGGTGGAGGCGCCGACTGAGGAGCCCAGGCTCGCCACCGCGGGGTCTTGCAGCACGATGTCCATCGCCTGCTGCTGCAACTGCTCCATCGCGCCGAACGAGATATCGGTCGAGGCCTCCGTGCCACCGAAGATGAGTCCGGTGTCGTCCTGCGGGAAGTATCCCTTCGGCGTCTTTATATAAAGCCCGATGGTGAGCACCACAGTAGCGAGAAACACGATTAGCGCTAGCGCATTGTGCTCGAGTACGAAGGAGAGCGTGTTGTCGTAGAAGCGGATAATGCGCGTGAGTACGCCTTCGACTAAGCGATCAAGTAAGGTGTGATCATGGCTCGGCGATGAGCGCACGAAGTAGGCGCAGATCATCGGAGTCACCGACAATGACACCACGGTCGACACTGCGATGGCGAAGGCGAGCGTTACCGAGAATTCGCGGAACAGTCGTCCGACAATGCCGCCCATGAACAGCAGCGGAATGAAAGCGGCGATCAGAGAGATCGAGATCGATACTACGGTGAAGCCGATCTGCTTGGTACCTTTTAGCGTGGCGCGCAACGGCGAGGCGCCACGTTCGAGATATCGGAACATGTTCTCGATCATCACGATAGAGTCGTCCACCACGAAGCCGATGCAGACGGCAAGGGCCATCAGCGACAGATTGTCAATCGAGAAGCCGGCCGCCCACATCGCCGCGCAAGTGCCGGCAAGCGACAGAGGCACGGTGACGCCGGCTGCCACCATAGGCGCGGTGCGGCGGAGGAACAGCGCCACCACCAGCATCACCAGAATGACGGTGGCGCTGAGCGTGAGCTGCATGTCATGCACGCTGGCGCGGATAGTCTGCGTGCGGTCGGCTAGGATCGAAATGTCAAGGCCGGCCGGAACCAATTGCCGCAGCTCGGGCAGCAAGTCAAAGATGCGGTCCACCGTATCGATGACATTGGCGTTGGCTTGCTTGGTGATGATCAGCAATACCGATGGGTCCTTGTTGAACCAGCCGGCGGACAGGCTGTTGCGCACGCTGGGCCGGATCGAAGCGACGGTGGACAGGCGGATCACGGTGCCGCTGACGGTCTTTACCACCAGCGGATCGTATTCGTTGGCTGTGCGCAGCTGATCGTTGATGCCGATGGTGACCGCGCGCTTCATCCCGTCGAAGGTGCCGAGCGGGCCAACCGCGTTGGAATTGGTAATGGCCGTGCGGATGTCCTCCAGGCTCACGCCCATGGCGGCGATGCGCGCAGGATCGACGCGCACGCGGATCGCCGGCTGTTCGGAGCCGGCCACAGTGACGTCGCCGACGCCTTCCACTTGACTAAGCCGCTGCGCGATCACCGTGTCTGCAGCGTCATAGACCTCGCTCGGTAACATGGTCTTGGAGGTTAGCGCCAGGATCAAGATCGGTGCCGCCGCTGGATTGGCTTTACGGAAAGTCGGCAGCGTCGGCAGGTCGCTGGGCAGGTCGCTGAGTGCCGCGTTAAGCGCGGCCTGCACGTCCCGGGCCGCGCCCTCGATGCTGCGCGAAAGGTCGAACTGAACGGTGATGCGCGAGAGACCGAGCGAACTCACTGAGGTCAATTCGGTGACACCAGAGATCTCGCCCAACCGCCGCTCGAGCGGGGCGGCGACGGTGGCAGCCATGATATTGGGATCTGCGCCCGGCCGATTAGCGGTGACGAAAATGGTCGGGAAATCTATGCTCGGCAGGCTGGCGACCGGGAGAAAGCTGTAGGCTACAACGCCGATTAGAAACAGCCCGATCGCAAGCAGCGTGGTGCCGATCGGCCGGCGGATAAACGGGCTAGAGAAGTTCATAAACTACTCCGCCGGATGTGGCCGCACCCGACCGGATGCGGTCAACCGCGCGCGCAGACGCTCCATGTAGAGATAGATCACCGGCGTGGTGTAGAGTGTAAGCAGCTGGCTGAGCATCAGACCGCCGACAATCGTTATGCCAAGCGGATTGCGCAGCTCGGCACCGGTGCCGCTTTCGAACGCCAACGGCAGCGCCCCGAACAAGGCGGCAAGCGTCGTCATCATGATCGGCCGAAAGCGCAACAGCGCCGCCTGCACGATCGATTCCTCGGGCGACAGACCCTGATGGCGCTCCGCCTCGATAGCGAAGTCGATCATCAAAATCGCGTTTTTCTTCACGATGCCCATCAACAGCACGATGCCAATCAGTGCGATCACCGACAGGTCATAGCCGAAGAGCATTAACGCCAGCAGCGCGCCGACGCCAGCTGACGGCAAGGTGGATAGGATCGTGAGCGGATGGATGAAGCTTTCATACAGCACGCCGAGCACGATGTAGATGACGATGGCCGCGGCGAGGATCAGCCACGGCTCACCGGCGAGCGACTTAGCGAATTCGGCAGCGTCACCAGAATAGTTACCGGTCACCGACGGCGGCATGCCGATGTCCGCCTGCGCCGTGCTGATCAACCTAACCGCGTCGCTCAGCGCGTAGCCAGGGGCAAGGTCGAAGGAGATAGTTACTGACGGGAATTGTTCCTGGTGCGTGATCGCCAGCGACGCTGAACTGTTGACGAAATGCGCGAAGGCAGCGAGTGGCACCTGGTTGTTGCTGGTGACTGTGTTGGGCGTGGCAGTGGTGTTGGTGTTGGTGCCGCCAACCGTAGTGTTGGCAACGGTAGCCACAGTGCCCGTCGAGGTTATAGCGCCGGTGACGTAGAGTTTCGACAGCGAGCCTGGATCCTGCTGGTAGCGCGGCTGTGCCTCCAAGATGACGCGGTACTGATTGGATTGGCCGTAGATGGTGGAAATCTGCCGCTGGCCGAAAGCGTCGTTGAGGGTGTCGGTGATACTCTGCATAGAGACGCCGAGGCGTCCGGCCTGCTCGCGATCGACCTCGACATTCACACGTGGGCCGCCCTCCTGCGCTTCTGAGGCCACCTCACGCAGCGCTGGATAGCTGCGCAGCCGCGCCACCAGTTCGTTGGCCCAATTCAGCACCTCGGCGGAATCGGTGCCGACCAGCGTGTACTGATACTGCGCCCGACTCACCCGGGTAGAGATCTGGATGTCCTGGGTGGCCTGGAAGTACACCTTCATGCCGGGCACGCCTGCGACAGCATCCTTCAACCGACCAATGATCGTCCCCACCTTGTCACCGCGTTGGTTCTGCGGCTTCAGGACGATGGTCAGTCGGCCGGCATTGGGTGTTGCATTCAGCGGGGAGACGCCAATCACCGATACCACGCCCGTGACGTCGGGGTCACGCCGCACGATGGATTCGATCTCACCTTGGCGGCGTTGCATTTCATCGAACGAGACGTCGGTACCGGCTTCCGTCACCGCTGTGATCAGGCCGGTGTCCTGCAAGGGCAAGAAGCCCTTGGGCATCACCATGTAGAGGAAAATGGTGGCGGCGAGCGTCACCACCGTCACCAGCAGCGTACCGCGCTGGTGACGCAAAACCCAATGCAGGCTGCGCTGATAAAACGCGACGGTGCGCTCGATCAAATCGTGAAAGCGACGGGTGAGCGCGTTGTCAGTGAGACCGCTGCCTTCGCCGGCGGGCCGCAACAGGCGGCCACACATCATCGGTGTCAGCGTCAGCGAGATGATAGCAGATGCGACCACCGCGATTGTGAGAGTGAGCGCGAATTCGCGGAACATGCGGCCCACCAAGCCAGTCATGAATAACAGTGGGATGAACACTGCGATCAGCGAAAACGTCAGCGAGATTACCGTGAAACCGATCTCGCTTGCCCCGCGCAACGCCGCTTGAAGCGGTCGCTCGCCGTTCTCCATGTGACGGACGATGTTCTCAATCATCACAATTGCGTCGTCGACCACGAAGCCGGTGCCGATGGTCAGCGCCATTAGCGATAGATTGTCAAGCGAGAAGCCGGCAAACCACATCACTCCGAAGGTCGCGATCAACGACAGCGGCAGCGCCACACCGGCGATGATGGTCGCGCGCAAGGTACGCAGGAATATCAGCACTACCAGCACGACCAGAACAACGCTGAGCATCAATGTGAACTG
>Ga0207728_100130_pt1 | contig 11287 bp, 10 predicted proteins | sample LuqExpMetageno54_FD_187812 | JGI IMG/M metagenome (GOLD analysis project Ga0207728, IMG submission 187812) | Tropical forest soil microbial communities from Luquillo Experimental Forest, Puerto Rico - Sample 54 (SPAdes) | ecosystem: Environmental > Terrestrial > Soil > Tropical forest ...
GGCCGTCGGCGATGTAGATCGCCGGCAGGGCGTTGAAGGCGCGGCTGAGTTTGTCGATCAGCGCGGGGTCGGCGACAACCCAGAGCTGGTGGCGTACACCGTCATCGGCGGTAACGTCGACATCGGGTTTGCCGCCAGCGGCTTGCACAAGCAAGGCGTCGATCTCAGGCGCATTCGCATAGCTGCTCATCACCGGACCGGTCTGCGCGTTCACTGCCTCGATTTGGCGCACGCGATCGTCTTCCTTGACCGGTGTGGTCAGCTCGTGTTTGCGGATGCGGTTCTTGGCGTAGTCGGCAAGCGAGGCGACACATGCCAGTCCGGTCTGGCTGCGGCCGCGCCAAGTGAGGCGGTAGATATAATAGCAAGGCTGCGCATCGCGGACCATGACGCCTTCGGCGACCATGCGTTTGAGGTTTTCTGCGGCCTTGGCGTAGACCGCCGTATCATGAGGATTGATCGCGGGGTCGAGATCGATCTCCGGCTTGGAGATGTGCAGGAAGCTCCAAGGCTTGCCCTTAACGTACTCGCGCGCCTCGGCGCTGGAGAGCACATCATAGGGCGGGCTGAGAACTTCGGCGGCGCGTCCCGGCGCGGGGCGCAAGGCGCGGAATGGTTTGATAAGCGACACGACGAACTCCGGGCACGGGGATGACGGTGCTTATTGCAGGGTCCGCCACCACCGGCAAGCGTGCGGCCTTGATTTCGGCCGCCGATTGGCGCACCTCACGGGCATGGGCGATGAAACCGAGGTTCTGACGGCGAATGCGGATTATTATCAGGCGTTCGCTAACGCCGATTTCGCCGCGATGAGCCGGATTTGGGCGGATGACAACGTCTCTTGCATCCACCCGGGATGGCCAGTGCTGATTGGCCGGCAGCCGATACTAGATTCTTACCGCCAGATCTTGCGCAACCCGAACCAGGATCGCATCGAGCCGCGCAACGAAATGGTTATGGTAGAGGGCGACAAGGCGCGGGTGTTCTGCGTTGAATTCGTCGGCGGCGCGGCGCTCGCGACCACCAATCTATTCAAGCGCGTCGATGGCGCGTGGAAGATGACCCACCACCAGGCGAGTCCAATCGCCGCGCTGGTCGAGGAAGTTGCTTCGCAGTCGACCTCGCGACGGTTGAACTAGAGCGTGCTCAACCTCAGCGGCATCCTGATCGCCGGGCAGACCGCGAGCGGCAAATCCGCGCTGGCACTGCGGCTGGCCGAAAAGCTCGGCGCTGTCATCGTCAACGCCGATTCCATGCAGGTCTATCGCGATCTGCGTATAATCACGGCGCGGCCCTCGCCCCCGGACGAAACCAAGGTGCCGCACCGGCTTTATGGTCATGTCGACGCGGCAGAGAATTATTCGGTCGGCCGCTGGTACCGAGACACCGGCCAGACGCTCAGCGAGATCGCGGGGCAGAGGCGCGTGATAATTTTGGTCGGCGGCACGGGGCTTTATTTCAAAGCGCTGAGCAACGGCCTCGCGGCCGTGCCGCCAATTCCGACCGATATCCACGAGCAGGTGCGCCGACGCTTGCAGAGCGAGGGGGTTGCGCCGCTTTACGCCGAGCTTTTGGAGCGCGATCGGTATGCGGCGCACCGCCTAATGCCGAACGACCGCTCCCGCATTTGTCGTGCGCTCGAAGTAATCCTGGCGACCGGCCGCTCGCTAAGCGATTGGCATCTTGAGGAGATGCCGCCGCTGATCGAAACCCGCCGCTCGGCGAAAGTCTTCATTACCTGCGAGCGCAAGGAACTTGTGCGGCGGATGGAGACGCGCTTTGCCGCCATGCTGCAAGCCGGTGCGCTTGAGGAGGTCAGGACCTTGGCCGCGCGTAACCTCGATCCGTCTCTGCCGGTGATGAAGGCGCACGGCGTGCCTTGGCTGATCCGTTACCTAAGGGGCGAGATTTCCCTCAACGCGGCGGCGGCCGGGGCCATCATGGACACCCGCCGCTACGCCAAGCGCCAGCTCACCTGGTTTCGTAATCAGATGAAGGATTGGCCCTGGGCGTCTGCGGAAGAGGCCGAAAAAGTGCTCGAAGGCCAGATTTCGGTCCTAAGCCCCACAAATTTGCAGGCATAATCCGCTTGACCCCATGCTGCGGTGCCACTATAAAGCCGCGCAATGAAAGTACGAACGGCAATGACAATGCGCAATATTATTATTCTCGTTGTAGATGTTCGGGCGCGGTGCCAAGCCTGAAAGGGCTTCAGGGACGCGTCCGGACATGGCCCTTCAAGGGCCTTTTTTATTGCGGCGGTCAGTGCCCGAGTGAAGTGCGACGTGGGTAGGGAAGATGATCATGACACGCGAAATGACCGGTGCCGAAATGGTGATCCAGGCGCTTGCCGACCAGGGCGTGAAGCATCTGTTCGGCTACCCGGGCGGCGCCGTACTTCCGATTTATGACGCTCTCTTCGCGCAAGATAAAGTACGCCACGTTCTGGTGCGCCACGAGCAGGGCGCGGCGCACGCGACGGAAGGCTATGCGCGCTCGACCGGCAAGGTTGGTTGCATGCTGGTGACTTCCGGCCCCGGTGCTACCAACGCAGTAACCGGCCTCACTGACGCGCTGATGGATTCGATCCCGATCGTCTGCATCACTGGCCAGGTGCCGACGCATCTTATCGGCAACGATGCGTTTCAGGAGGCCGACACGGTGGGTATCACCCGGCCGTGCACCAAATACAATTACCTGGTCAAACGCATTCAGGATCTGCCCTACGTATTGCACGAGGCGTTCCACATCGCCGCGGCTGGACGGCCGGGGCCGGTGGTCATCGATATCCCGAAGGACGTGCAATTCGCTAAGGGCGTCTATTCCAAGCCGAAGGCTTTCCCGCACAGCGGCTACCGACCGAAAGTCAAAGGCGACATCGAGCAGATCAAGCAGGCGGTGGAGCTGATGGCGCATGCCAAGCGGCCGATCTTCTACACTGGCGGCGGCGTAGTGAATTCAGGCAAGGCGGCGAGCGACCTGTTGCGCGAGTTGGTTAAGCTCACGGGCTTTCCGGTCACCTCAACCTTGATGGGGCTTGGCGCCTATCCGGCGGCCGATCCGCAATGGATCGGTATGCTCGGCATGCACGGCACACTGGAAGCGAACATGGCCATGCACGATTGCGACGTAATGATCTGCATCGGCGCGCGCTTCGACGACCGGATCACCGGCAGGCTAGACGCTTTCTCGCCGGGTTCGAAGAAGATCCACGTCGACATCGATCCGTCTTCGATCAACAAAAACGTCAAGGTCGATGTGCCGATTGTCGGCGACTGTGCGCATGTCCTGGAAGACATGGTGCGGCTGTGGCGCACGTCAGCCAAGCAGATCGACAAAAAGGTGCTTTCGGTGTGGTGGACGCAGATCGACAAATGGCGCGCGCGCAAATCGCTAGCCTACCGGTCGTCCAACACCGTGATTAAGCCGCAATACGCCATCGAGCGACTCTATGCCGCGACCAAGGATCGCGACTGCTACATCACCACCGAAGTCGGCCAGCACCAGATGTGGGCGGCACAGTTCTACGGCTTCCAGGAGCCGAACCGCTGGATGACTTCCGGCGGGCTCGGTACCATGGGCTACGGCCTACCGGCGTCTGTTGGCGTACAGCTCGCGCACCCAGACTCGCTGGTGATCGACATCGCCGGCGAGGCCTCCGTGTTGATGACCATGCAGGAGTTGTCGACCGCGGTGCAGTACCGGCTGCCCATCAAGATCTTCATCTTGAACAACCAATACATGGGCATGGTGCGGCAGTGGCAGGAACTGCTGCATGGCGGGCGCTACTCCGAGAGCTATTCCGAAGCACTGCCGGATTTTGTCAAGCTCGCCGAGGCCTATCACGCGGTCGGCATCAGATGCGAAAAGCCGGGTGATCTCGACCATGCCATCAAGGAGATGATCGACGTCGGCCGGCCGGTGCTGTTCGACTGCGTGGTCGATCCAAAGGAAAATTGCTTCCCGATGATCCCGTCGGGACGCGCGCACAATGAAATGATCCTCGGCGAAGCAGCGGAGAAGTTGGAAGAAGCGATCACGGAGGAAGGCAGGGTAATGGTGTAACCATGAAGATCGCGATCATTGGCGCCGGCAGTGTCGGCGGTGCGCTCGGCACGAATTGGGCGCAGAAGGGCCATGACGTTTTCTTCGGCGTGCGCGACCCAAAGGCCGAAAAGATCCAAGGTCTTCTGCGCGCCATTGGGTCGAAGGTGCGCGCAGGGACAGCGGCGGAGGCGGCCGGTTTCGCTGACATAATCGTGATGTCGACGCCGTGGCCGGCGACCGAAGCCGCCATCCGCTCGATGGGCGACATCAAGGGCAAAGTCATCCTCGACGCCACCAACCCGCTGACGCGCGGGCCGGATGGCCTCGCGCTGGAGATCGGCCATAGCATTTCGGGCGGCGAAAAAGTGCAGGGCTGGGCAGCGTCCGCCTCGGTGTTTAAGACGCTGAACACCACAGGCTTCGGCAACATGGCCAACCCGCAATTCAAGAACGGCAAGGCGGTGATGTTTGTCGCCGGCGATGACGTGGCGAATAAGCCGAAGGTGGTTAATCTCGTAAGTGAACTCGGTTTCGAGGTGATCGACGCCGGGCCGTTGCGCAACGCCCGATTGCTCGAGGCCCACGCCATGTTGTGGATCGACCTCGCGCTGGTGCGCGGGCAGGGGCGCGAGTTTGCCTTCTCAATCTTGCGACGCTGAGGATGACAATGATGAATGCTCCCTCCACCAGCCATTACCCATCGGCGCCGTCGGCGCAGAAACCCGAGACGCATACGCTCTCGGTCCTGGTTGACAACGAGCCCGGCGTTCTGGCGCGCGTGATCGGTCTGTTCTCTGGCCGCGGATACAACATCGAGTCCCTGACTGTGTCGGAGACCGAGCATCAAGCGCACCTGTCGCTGATCACGGTAGTGACCACCGGCACGCCGATGGTGATCGAGCAGATCATGAACCAACTCGACCGGCTGGTTCCAGTGCACCGCGTCGTCGACATGACGTTGACGGGTCGTTCGATCGAGCGCGAGCTGGCGATGGTAAAGGTGCGCGGCAAGGGTGAGCCTCGGGTCGAGGCCCTGCGGCTCGCTGACGCCTTTCGCGCCCGCGTCATCGATGCCACGACCGAGAGCTTCGTATTCGAGATCACCGGCGGCACCGAGAAGATCGAACAATTTATCGCGTTGATGCTGCCGCTCGGTCTAGTCGAGGTGGCACGCACTGGCATCGCCGCCATCGTGCGCGGCCCGGAAAGCATGCACGCGCGCTAATGATCCAAGAGCTCGGCGCTAAGATGTGGAGCGGTGGAAAATGGCTTTAGGAAACTTTTGATGTTGTTGAAACCGGAATAAGCGGGTCGTCATAGAATGCGTACCTTGCCCAATACTGAATGGTTGCGCGTGATGACGGCAAGCGCCACCTTCCCGACGGGCTACCGCACTGCGGTCCTGGAAGGGTTAGTAAGGGATCCGACGGGGACTTGTCCTCGCCGCGCGACGTCCCTAGAAGCTGCGCAGCCCAGATCGTGAAAGGACAAAGAACGCGACTTAGGGGTATCTCATGCGTGTTTATTATGATCGCGACGCCGATCTGAACCTGGTGAAGGGCAAGAAGGTGGCCATCATCGGCTACGGCAGCCAGGGCCATGCCCATGCGCTTAATCTGCGCGACTCCGGCGTGAAGGAGGTGGCAGTGGCGCTGCGGAAAGGCTCTAGCGGTATCAACAAGGCGGAGGCTGAGAAATTTAAGGTCTTTGAGGTGGCTGAAGCCGCCAAATGGGCCGATGTGATGATGATGCTCACGCCCGACGAATTGCAGAGCGACATTTATCGCGACCATCTGCGCGCCAACATGAAGCAGGGCGCTGCGATCATGTTCGCGCACGGGCTCAATGTGCATTTCAACCTGATCGAGCCCCGCGCCGACCTCGACGTCCTGATGGTCGCGCCCAAGGGCCCCGGCCACACCGTGCGCTCGGAATACCAGCGCGGCGCGGGTGTGCCCTGTCTGCTGGCGATCCACAAAGATGTGTCGGGCAACGCGCACGACCTCGGCCTCTCCTATGCCTCGGCTATAGGCGGCGGCCGCGCCGGCATCATCGAGACCACCTTCAAAGAAGAATGCGAGACCGACCTGTTCGGTGAGCAGACCGTGTTGTGCGGCGGCGTTGTCGAGCTGATGAAGGCGGGTTTCGATACGCTGGTCGAAGCAGGCTACGCGCCCGAGATGGCCTATTTCGAGTGCATCCACGAGATGAAACTGATCGTGGACCTAATCTATGAAGGCGGCATCGCCAACATGAACTACTCGGTCTCGAACACCGCCGAGTACGGAGAATATGTCTCCGGTCCCCGCGTGATCACGCAGGAGACGCGCGCTGAGATGAAGCGCATCCTGGCCGATATCCAGTCGGGCCGTTTCACGCGCGACTGGATGCTGGAGAACAAGGTCAACCAGACCTCGTTCAAGGCCACCCGCGCCAAGCTCGCCGAGCACCCGGCCGAGAAGATCGGCGAGAAGCTGCGTGAGATGATGCCCTGGATCAAGCAGCGAGCGCTGGTGGACAAGAGCCGCAATTGATCTGGGCGATGCGTATATTCCTCAGCGCGGCCGCTCTCAACGAGATCGGCCGTTTTTGCATACGCCAACTACCAGGGTGATCTCCGAACAGAATGTACCAACGGCGCAGCGGAGATCGTCGATTGCCTCAACGCGTGACCGCGCAATGGGACAAGCGCCTGAATTCAGCGACTAATGGCAAGCAACGTGATTGGTTACATGTGGCGCAGAGACTTGGATTCAATACCGCGATTCCAATTGCCTCAGCTATGATCTGGGCGATGGAACGTTGCGCTGCTGTGGAGTGCGCATGATAGCGCCAACGAATTGATGAATGGTAGCGCTGGATCCAACAATCCAGGCAACGAGGACCGCGACTAGTTCTTATCGATTTGTTCGCCGAGCCAACGCGCCGCTTCGCCTGGGAAAGTATCTCCACGGGATGCACGCAAAGAAGCCGCACGCATCAACTGAACGGAAATACCGCCGACCAGTGGCTTGAGCGCCGCCGCCAACGCCTGATCGCGTGCGGGTTTTGGCGCGATGAGCAGGATCGCGTCGTAGGGCAGGATGGCGTGCTTGGGATCGTCGAGCACTGCGAGGTCGAACTGTGCAATGCGCCCGTCGCTGGTATAGGCCGACACCACGTCGACCTCGCCGGCGCGCGCCGCCTGATACATGAAGTCCGGCTGCATGGTGCGCTGCGTGCGGAAGCGCAGGCCGTAGACATCGCGGATCGACTTCCACTCCGGACGCTCGAAGAATTCGTAATCGCCCGCAATGGACAATTCGGGGGCGTGCGCGGCGAGATCGGCGATCGAGCGGATACCGAGTTTCTCGGCGTGGGCGCGCGGCATCGCCAATGCATAGGCATTCTCGAAACCAAGCGCGCCGAGCACGCGAATGCCGTGCGTTGTCTGCAGCCAGCGTGAGACTTCGGCAAGCACTTCCGCGCGTGGTCTTACCTCGGAGCGGTGCATCTCATTGGCCCAGAGCGTGCCGGAATAATCCACGTAGACATCGATATCGCCGACGCTGAGCGCATTGAAAATAACCCCTGAGCCGAGCCCGTCGCGTTGGTGCGCGATGAGACCGTGCGCGGCAAGGCGCTGCTTGATCAACGCCGCGAGTACATATTGTTCGGTGAAGGGCTTGGCACCAATAACGTAACGCGCCTGACCGAGGCCATGGGCCGGCACCAGCGCGGCGAGTACCACTAGCACCAGCCCGGCGCCGCCGCCCGCGATGCGCACGCGGCTGTGCGCCACGACACCGTGTTCCATCAGCGCCAGCAACTGGTCGACGACGAGCGCCAGCGCAGCGGCCGCGACACAGCCGAACAACACGAACACCCAATTCTGGGTCTGCAAGCCGGCGAAGATGTAATTGCCGAGACTAGTCTGACCGATCGGCGTCGATAGCGTGGCGGTGCCGATGACCCAGACTGCGGAGGTGCGGATGCCGGCCATGATAACCGGCATGGCGAGCGGCAATTCGATGTCCCACAGTACGCGGCTTGGCTTGCCGCCGGTGACCCGCGCGACGTCGCGCAGGCGCGGGTCGACACCTTCGAGCCCGATCACGGTATTACGGAGTACTGGCAACATTGAGTAAATGGCCAGCGCCAAGACGGCCGGCAGGAAGCCAAGCGCCGAGAAGCCCCTGCCAAACAGTTTCTCGGTGAGCCCGGAAAGCGCGACAAGCATCGGATAGAACAACGCTAACAGCGCGAGGCCGGGAATCGTCTGGAATACACTCGCCGCTGCTAGCAGCAGGCCGCGCAGCACCGTCCGTCTGCGCCCAACGAGCGCCAAGGGTAGGCTAACGGACAGCCCAAGGGCCAGCGCGCTAACGCTCACCAGCACATGGCTGCTGAGGTAGTCGGGCAGGCGCGCCCACGCTTCGGCGAGGCGGTCATCGGTCATCGCGGCGATGATGGCCGGGTTTGCAACTCGTGGGCAAGCCGCTAGCTTTCGCTCGCAGCAGGGGACTTAGGCCGCGATGGCCGAAAACGCAGCCAAACCCGCCGTCGGGCTGAGCGACGTGTCGATCGCCTTTCGGCTCGCCAGCGGCGGCACCTATACCGCGGTGGAACGCGCTACGCTGCGCATCGCTGACGGCGAATTCGTTGCCCTCGTCGGCCCAACCGGCTGCGGCAAGTCCACACTGCTCAACGTCACGGCAGGGCTGGTCGCGCCGTCCGCGGGTCGCGTCGATATTTTTGGCAGTCCGATAGCCGCGGTCAACCGGCAGGCCGGTTATCTGTTCCAGGCCGACGCGCTGTTTCCCTGGAAAACGGCGCTGGAGAACGTGGCCATCGGGCCTGAGACCTCGGGAATGCCGTCGGCGGAAGCGCGCGCGCGGGCGCAGGGCTGGCTGACGCGCATGGGGCTCGGCGCATTTGGCGACCGTTACCCACACATGCTATCGGGCGGCCAGCGTAAGCGCGTCGGTCTTGCGCAGGTGCTCATCCGCAATCCGAAAATTCTATTGATGGACGAGCCGTTCGGGCCGCTCGACGCGCAGACGCGGCAGATCATGGGCAACTTGCTACTCGATCTGTGGAGCGGGGATCGCAAGGCGGTGCTGTTTGTTACTCACGATCTCGAAGAAGCGATCGCGCTCTCCGACCGGGTCGTGATCATGTCGGCAGGGCCGGCCGCGCGCGTAATCGGCGACTGGAGGGTGCCACTGGCGCGCCCGCGCGACATCAGTGAGATCAAACTCGACCACGCCTTCCACGAATTGCACCGCGACATCTGGCACACACTCAAGGCCGAGGTGATCAAAGGTTACGCACAATCGGAAGGAACTTGATGCCGCGCAGCCGACTGACCGCCCTGCAAATCTTTGTGGCGATCATCGCGATCGCGCTGTGGTACCTGCTGTCGACCTACCCGGTATTCGGCAAGATCTTGTTGCCGCCGTTCTTCTTCTCGAATCCGGTAGACGTTGCGCAGCAGATCATCGCCTGGTTCGTGTCAGGCGTGATTTGGAAGCATCTCTGGGTGACGCTAATCGAATCGATCTTAGCCTTCGTTCTGGGTTCCATAGGCGGCGTGCTCATCGGCTTCTGGTTCGCGAGGCAGCCGCGTGTCGCCGCGGTGTTCGATCCTTACGTCAAGATGATTAACGCACTGCCGCGTGTGGTGCTGGCGCCAATCTTCACGCTGTGGCTCGGGCTTGGGATCTGGTCGAAAGTAGCACTCGGCGTCACGCTAGTGTTTTTCATCGTGTTTTTCAACGTCTATCAGGGCGTCAAGGAAGTCAGTCCCACGGTGCTGGCCAACGCACGCATGCTCGGCATGAGCGAGCGGCAACTACTGCGCCACGTCTATTGGCCGTCGGCGTTGTCCTGGATGTTCTCATCGCTGCACACCTCGGTCGGCTTCGCTGTTGTTGGCGCCGTGGTTGGCGAATATCTCGGCTCGGCGGCCGGTCTCGGCTACCTGATCCAGCAGGCGGAAGGCGTCTTCGATGTTGCCGGCGTCTTTGCCGGCATGTTCGTGCTCGCCGCCTTCGTGATCGTGATCGACGCCGTTGTTAGCATGGTCGAGAAGCGGCTCTTGGTCTGGCGGCCGCTGGCCATCCCCGACGAGGTCTAGGCAGCGCGCTCGCGCTGGCTTATCGTTCCGGAGAATTGGTCGCGAAAGGCCGAAAGGACAGGGAGGAATGCATGCCCGCAATCATCCGGCGGCTTGCCGTCGCATTGGCCGCGCTCGTGTTGTTGAGCGACTTTGCGCTCGCCCAGTCGAAGGTGACGCTCGCTGTCGGCGGCGGCGCGTGCCTGTGCTACCTGCCGCCCATGCTGGCCAAGCAGCTCGGGGAATACGAGAAGGCCGGCGTCAACGTCGAAGTCGTCGATTTCAAGGGAGGCTCGGAGTCGCTGAAGGCGGTGATCGGCGGCTCAGCCGACGTGGTCTCCGGCTATTTCGACCACTGCGTCAATCTCGCCGCCAAGGGCCAGCACCTGCAGGCATTTGTGGTGTATGACCGCTTCCCTGGCCTCGCTCTGGTTGTGTCGCCGAAGCACAACGACGAGGTTAAATCAGTGAAGGACCTCGCCAACAAGAAGGTCGGCGTCAGCGCGCCAGGCTCCTCGACCGACTTTTTCCTGAAATATCTCTTGAGCAAGAACGGCGTCGATCCGAATACGGTCGGCGTGGTCGGCGTCGGCCTCGGCGCCACTGCCGTGGCGGCTATGGAGCAGGGACAGATTGACGCCGCGGTCATGCTCGACCCGTCGGTCACGGTGCTGCAGGGCCGCAACACGGACCTCGCTATTCTCAGCGATACACGTAGCCAGAAGGACACGCTCGCCGTGTTCGGCGGCGAATATCCCGGCGGCGCACTATATACCAAGGCGGAGTGGATCGCCTCGCACGAAAAGGAAGTGCAGGCTATGACTAATGCTATCATCAATACGCTGAAATGGATCCATTCACACACGCCACAAGAGATAGCCGACAAGATGCCGGCGGAATATGTCGGGAAGGATAGAGCCGGTTACGTCGCCGCGCTCAAGAATACGATGCCGATGTATTCGGAAACCGGTAAGATGGACCCTAAGGGCGCCTCGGCGGTACTCGCCGTGTTCAGCCAGTCGTCACCGGACGTGGCCAAGGCCAACATCGATCTGTCGAACACCTACACCAACAAGTACGTCGAAGCCGCCGGTAAGGGCATGTGAGACGTGGGAGGCTGCGGTGACTAATTGGTCTGGCGGG
>Ga0207728_100140_pt1 | contig 11085 bp, 11 predicted proteins | sample LuqExpMetageno54_FD_187812 | JGI IMG/M metagenome (GOLD analysis project Ga0207728, IMG submission 187812) | Tropical forest soil microbial communities from Luquillo Experimental Forest, Puerto Rico - Sample 54 (SPAdes) | ecosystem: Environmental > Terrestrial > Soil > Tropical forest ...
TCCGGACGCCCCGCCAGAAACCGTAAGCAAATATCACAATGCAATTATGGAGGCGCTTAATCGGTGTACGCCACTACCTTTTACCCGTGGGCTCGGAAACGCTGTAGCTGGTCGCCCAATTGCCATCCGGTTTGTCGACGACCGAAGGCACGATTAGCTAGAACCTATCTCAAAATTGCCTGAGGAGTACGGCGAGGCCGGCGACAACAGCGCGACCTAACGCATGCTTTTCCAAGGGTCGAGCTTCTCTTTAGACTCAGGTATGCTTTTCAGGGCGTCTTCGTATGCTTTCTCGTCTGCCTTCCTTTTTGCCTTGTCTTCGGTCTTTTGTGTGTCTTGCTGATGTTGTCTTCCTTTTCCCGTCTTCATCTCTTGGGCGTGTACCGAACATGTCAACAACACAATTGCCATCGCCAATATAAGGTATCTCATTTTCAAACCTCTAATTTTGGCCAAGCGAACCAGGTGATCGTGCCTGCTTTCCCTTCTTGTGTTATTCACCTCGACCAATCCCAGGCTAACTATCCCTGAAAGCAACTGTTATAGACCAGGCCAATCCACCAAGCTATTGACCTGCACTTTCTGTTCGTCATTAAGCGTAGCGTAAAATTTCTCTGCGGCTGGTTTGAGTCGGTGAGTACCAGTGAGCGTCGCATTGAGACGATCTTCGGCTGCGGCAAGTTTTGCTGGAAAGCTCGTTAGACTGTCGCCAGCACAAACGCGCGACATATTGTCTGAATAGTCCTTGGCAACTTTTTTGAGTTCTTCGAGAGCTAGCGTCTGATCGCCGCTCGTCTTTATCATGAGATCGAGGTTAGGGTCTGGACTCACAATTTGATCCAGTAAAGTACACCAACGAGCGTGGTGGCAGCCAGGAAGTTGCGGGCGAGTTTGTCATAGCGAGTGGCGATACGCCGCCAATCCTTGATCCGGCAGAAGAAGTTCTCGATTTTGTGCCGTCGCCGGTAAAAGCGCTTGGGGCAATAGGCTTTCTTCAGGGCGGTGCAGCGGTTCGGGATGATCGGCAGTGCGCCTTCGTCTTTGATCTGCTGGCGTACCTGTGCGCTGTCATAGGCCTTGTCGGCAGTGATCGCTAGTGGCGATCGAGGCGTGGTCAGTATCTGTTCAATTACCTGACTGTCGTGTACCTGTCCGCCGGTCACCGTGAAGCCGAGTGGCCGACCTTTGCTGTCGACGATCGCGTGGATTTTGCTGGTCCGACCGCCGCGGCTAACGCCGACCGCCTGATTTTTCTCCCCCCTTTTGCTCCACTCGCCGCGCGATGAGCTTTCACGACAGTGCTGTCGATCAGATACAGACTGTCGCGTGATTTCGATGCCAGTTTATCGAAGACCAGTTTCCAGACGCCGCGCCGAGACCAGCGATTAAAGCGGTTATATGCCGTCGTGTATGGCCCATAGCGCGCAGGCAGGTCACGCCAGGGCATCCCAGTGCGCAGCACATAGAAAATTGCGTTCACAATCTTGCGGTCGTCAACCCGTGCGCTCTTGCGACTCTTCGGCAGCAATGGTTCGAGCAGTGCCCATTCGTCATCGCTGAGATCAAAGCGCATGATCCACCTCCCCTATGGTGAATCATGTTCGTCCAAATTATTCAACGAATTATCTGGGTACAGACCCTAGATGTACAGTCCCGAGGTGAGGTGGGTCGGATTTATTTTGAAACGGTCGGGAGCTTCCGTCCAGATTTTGCACACGTATTCGTGGGGAGTGAGACCTGCGAGTGTCTTTAGGCGCTTAGCGAAGTTGTATGCTGCGAGGAAGTCAGCGAGATGTCGCCGAAGCTGCTCGTGGCTTTCATAATGGTAGCGCTGGACAGTCGCCTCTTTGAGGGTCCGGTTCATCCTCTCGACTTGACCATTCGTCCAGGGATGATTTGGCTTGGTCAGGCGATGTTCGATTCCGTGTTGCCGACAAGCCCGGTCGAACGGATGGCCGCGTAGCATTGCCGTCGGGCCTTTTCGGTTCTTTGGCAGATCGGCGAACTGAATGCCGTTATCGGTCAGCATGACGTTGATCTTGTAGGGGATCGCTTCGACCAGTTCGTTGAGGAAAGTGACCGCTGTAGCTGTACTGGCCTTTTCAACCAGCTTGGCGAAGGCGATCTTCGAGGTGCGATCGATAGCGATGAAGAGAAAGAGCTTGCCTTCCTCCGTGCGGACCTCAGCAATGTCGATGTGCACGAACCCGATCGGATAGGTCTTGAACTTTTTCTTTGACTGCTTCTCGCCTTCGATCCCGGGCAACCGCGAGATGCCGTGTCGCTGTAGGCAGCGGTGAAGCGCCGAACGAGTCAGGCGAGGGATGGTAGCTTGCAGAGCATAGAGGCAATCATCAAGCGGCAGCAGGGTGTATTTGCGAAAGGCGACAATGATCGCCTCTTCGGCTTCGCTCAGGACGGTTGATCTGGGGACCTTTGGCCCCATAGGCGCATCGCTCGTCGAGGTTCTTCGCTTCCATTTGATGACGGTCTTCGGGTTGATCCCATGACGTCGGGCCAGCGCCCTTATGCTCTCTTGACTATGGTGTATCGCTCGACGGACAGCCTGCGTCGTGCTGGCGCTCCCGTGTAGAACCTGGCCCATGTCCCATCCTTGTCGACAGCGTGCAAATCTGTGCCATCATACGCTGGGACTGAACATCTAGTGATGACAAGGCGCTTACACAGACTTCGATAGTCGTAGGCGAGCTTTTGCGCAACGCGAAAGTCCGCCGGGGTTTCGTTTGAATGAGTATTTTTGTTGATCTGAACTTGTGGAGCATCGTTCTGACTCCTTTTTCACGCGTCGTTTTGTACGAAATTGAGCGCGTGACTGCGCTGTGAAAACAGACACACTTCGACATCACAAACCGTGGATCATCTAGAAAGAACGCGAGCGTTAAAGAATTCACGCAACGGCGAGCAACCCTCTACCCCTAGGGACGGCCGGTTTTTCAGGCCCTTGCGTTTGGCTCGACGTAGCGTGGGAAAACCGGTGTCGGCGCAGGCAGCTTGCTGCCAGGAGCGATGCGCTTCTTGCCATCGAGTTCGCCGAAGCTGCGTTCCTCGGGCACGATCGCCAAAAGATCGAGAAGGTTGGCGGCCGATGTCGGCATGAACGGTTGGGCCAGGATCGCCAGCTGACGCAGCACTTCTGCAGTCACATAGAGGATCGTCCCCTGCCGCTGCGGATCGGTCTTGGCCTTGGCCCAAGGTGCCTCCGAGGCAAAGTAGCGGTTGGCGTCGGCGACCACGGCCCACACCGTGTTGAGCACCTGGTGTAGCGCCTGCACCTTCATGTGCTCACGCGCGGTGTCGATCATGGCATCGGCGGCGGCGAGTATCCTTTTGTCCTCTTCACTGAACGTGCCAGGTGCCGGCAGCACGCCGCCGAAGGCCTTGGCTATCATCGACAGTGAGCGCTGCGCGAGGTTTCCCAGGTCGTTGGCAAGATCGGCGTTGATGCGGTTGACGATTGCCTCGTGGCTGTAATTACCATCCTGCCCGAACGGGATCTCGCGCAGTAAGAAAAAGCGGAGCTGGTCGACGCCGTAGACGTCCGCCATGGTGAACGGATCTACGACGTTGCCGACCGATTTCGACATCTTCTCCCCGCGATTGAATAGGAAGCCGTGCGAGAAGATGTGCTGTGGCACCTCGATACCGGCCGACATCAGGAATGCGGGCCAATAGACCGCGTGGAAGCGCACGATGTCCTTGCCAATGACGTGCAGCGCCGCCGGCCAGTAGCGTTTGAACTTCTCGCTCTGGTCGTTGGGGAAACCGACGCCGGTGATGTAATTAGTGAGCGCGTCAACCCAAACATACATGATGTGCTTGTCATCGCCGGGCACACGGATACCCCAATCGAAAGTGGTGCGCGAGATCGAGAGGTCCTGCAGGCCCCCGCGCACAAAACTGGTAACCTCGTTGAGCCTCTCCTTCGGCAGCACGTAGTTCGGCCGCTCGTAGAGCTTGAGCAGCTTGTTCTGGTAAGCCGAGAGCCTGAAGAAATAGCTCTCCTCCTCCACCCACTCGGCCGGCGTGCCCGTTTTGGTGGCGATGCGCTTGCCCTGCTCGTTGAACTGCGTTTCATCCTCGGCGTAATAGGCTTCATCGCGGACCGAATACCACCCGGCGTATTTATCGAGATAGATGTCGCCGTTTTTCTCCATCCGACGCCAGATCTCTTCCGACGCGCGGAAATGGCGCTGCTCGGTGGTGTGGATGAAGTCGTCGTTCGACAGATTGAAACGCCTAACCATGGCCTCAAATAGTGGCACGTTGCGGTCGCGCAGCTGCCGCGCAGTGAGGCCCGCGCGCACCGCCGTCTGTTGCATTTTCTGCCCGTGCTCGTCAGTTCCGGTGAGGAAATAGACGTCGTAGCCGTCGAGCCTCATGAAGCGCGCGATGGCGTCCGTGGCGATCGCCTCATAGGCGTGGCCGATATGCGGTGGCCCGTTCGGGTAGGAGATCGCAGTGGTGATATAAAAAGGCTGTTTAGCCGGCATTTTTGGTCAATTCAGTGTCTCTGCCCGGCCTTGTGCCGGGCCCGGGCGACTTAATCAAGGCCGGAATCTAGAGCTGGGATGGGCCGAAATCGCACGTTGGATGGAGGCTAGCTAATAATTCGATGCGGAGTGCCAGCCTTCATCACGGCGCGCGTTCGCAACACGCGGAGGATCGCGCCCGAGGCTTGCCACTACGACCAGGCGGTCAACCTGGCCCCGTAGATAGGCATTCAGGAACTTCCGATAATCGCGGAAGGACACACATCCATTCGACTGGCCGCTGGGACCGAGCATGTAGGTATGCGCCAGCATGCCCTCCCGGCCGAACATCTTGTCGTCGTCGATCGGATTGAGGCGAATGGCGCGCACGCCGTGGAACAGATCTTCCCGCAAGGTGAGGTCATAGATGTTCGGCGGCGTAGGACCACGCATGCGCAGATTGACGTAGCGCGGGTCATCCATTTTCCCACCGAGCCCCGAATGTGCCTCGAGCTTCTCGCCGTTTGGCAGGTACACCGTGTGGGCGGAGATGTCATAGACCGCTGTTCGGCTGCGGCGGCCGGGCAGCTCCGGCGATTTATTGTGCCCAATCTGCGGCGCGGCGGGCTTGTCGACGAGCGCCGGCGTTGGTACGGCGGCGACCACCTGGGGCGCCCGCGCGGTTGCCGGTAGCGAAGCAGCAGCAAGCTGTACTGGATGCGGCCGCGGCAGCGGCACACCGAACGCGCCTTCCGACTGGCGCTTCCGCGGCAGCGGCACGGTGTCAGGCTCGGGTGCCACCGTGGCAAACTGAGCCGGACCCTGGGTGATGCCAACTTTGTCTTTCGCATTACGAGGCACCGAGGGCGCCATCGGCGAAGGCATTTCGGCCGCGACTTCGACGGGAAGCTCTGGCGCCAACAGCGGCACGGTGCTCATTGGGAATGAACCCGTGGCCTGCACCCATCTGGCTTCAAAGGCCGCGGCGCCGTCTGGCAGCTGATCGAGATTAGCGAGCGCCAGTGCCCGCGGCCCAGGCGCGCTGGCACGCAGATGCGGATTGCTGGCCAAAGTGTTGCTGACAACCCAAGTGGCCGTGACCGTGACCACCACGCCGGACGTACCGACGGTAAGCAAGGCCCCGAGGCCGAGGGTGGCGCTGCGAGCGAGATAGCGAAAGGCCCGAACAATCCGGCGATAGTCGACGAGAAAGAAAATACGATCGTCGAAGGTACGAACGTCGTAGACCGCTGCGGCCGCGCTCGCCATACTCTACGCCACACGAACTCGATTCACGTTGACGCCACAGCCCGGCGCGCCGCCTCCGGCGCGCTGGCCAGTCCTCGGTCTCGTGAAGAAGTCTTTGTGTTCCCAGTGCCCGTCTGCCGCCTCACGACATGTCAGGCAGCGGACAAACTATGCAGGGAGTACGGTTAAGCGGCTGTAAATACTGATGGTCTTTATGGAGACCGCCGCTAGTCCTCCCCTGCTAGCCCCCTTGCAGGAGGTCAGCCCGCCTCATCACCTAACTGAGTGCCGAGAGAACCTCAAGCCGCGCGTCAGCCTGCCCGAGCGAGTTTTGCCCACGACGACCGGCTGCCCGGTTCCTTGTCGAATTGGCAGGGCGACGCTTTATTACACGACTTGGCGCCCCAAAAAACTGGCGCTCCCGAATGGCTTTAGTGCGGCGTGTGCTACCAAGCGCGGCACGACGCAGAGCGCTGGCCGCGCGGCTCCCGCCCAAGTGTGGATGTCGGTGATATAAACGGCAGCGCACCGAGACACGCAGGCTCACTGTGCTGCTGACCGCAATCAGCGCTGTTGCGCGATGCTATCCAGCACCTCCGCTTCGAATGGCCCTTTGAGCTTCGGTTGACCGGACACGAAGACGAAATCTTTCGTAGATAGCATGACTGAAGCCCCCGCCGGGGCCGGTTGCGTTTGGCCATCGCTGGCAACGAGGTCGGCCATATTCACTGCCTGGCCGCGTCCGCCAGCAGTCCGAACACCGTGAACACGAGGGGTTTGCGTTCGAGATTATAGGTTTCCACGTCGCGCGCCGCGCTGTTGACCTTCTCCCAGATCTCTGCAGTACGCGCCATTTGCGGCATCGCCCGCGTTCCAATGGAGAGCCGTGCGGAGAGCCAGTCGTTCACCAGCTCCATAAAAGCGGCGAGCGTCTGCGGCTCGTTGCCAGCAAGTGCATCGCCCAGAGCATGCAAGGCACTCGGATCGGGTTCGGGGAGCTGTGCGAACAAATCGAGCACCCGCTGACGCAGCGCTAGCGCGGGACCGCCAAGGAGTGACAATGCGCGCGCGACGCTACCGTCGGCGGCTGCCGCCGCTTCCTTCAAGTCCGCGTCGCCGGTACTGCTCCCGGTCGTGGCCGCGACCGCACACGCGACGTCCTCCGCCGAGAGCGGACGCAGATCGAGCCGGCGGCAGCGTGAGCGGATGGTCGGCAGCAGACGGCCGGGCGCGTCGCTGATCAAAAGCAATATAGAGCGCGCCGGAGGCTCCTCGAGAATCTTGAGCAACGCGTTGAAGCCTTGCGGATATTGCAGTTCGTCGGCCTTATCGACGATGGCGATGCGCCAGCCACCCTCGCCTGCGGTCGAGCCGAAAAAGGGCACGGCGCGGCGTACGTCGTCGACGCGGATCACGGTGTAAAGCTTGCCGGTCTGCTCGTTGACAACACGCTCGAGCACCAGGAGATCGCCTTGTGCCTGAGCGGCCACGCGGCGCGCAACTGGGTGGTCGGCATCGACCTCAAGCGAGGTCGCGTTCTGCACTTTCGACGCCTGCGGTTCAGGATACGCCAGCACGAAGCGCGCGAAGCGAAAGGCGAGCGTCGCTTTGCCGATGCCAGGTGCCCCCCCAATCAGCCAAGCGTGTGGCGTGCGCCCGCTCTTGTAGGCCTCCAGCAGCGCGCGCTCGGGCTGGGCATGGCCGAACAACACGGTGGTTTCGCGTGGACTCTTAACCTCGACCTCGCTGTTTCTGTCTTCGTCGCTCACGGTGCCGCGGCTTCCCTGATGCGCAGTTCGGGTTGCAGGCGCGCGTCGACCGTGTCCCAGATGCGCTTGGCAACAATGTCGCGCGGTGCACGGCCGTCGATCACTACACAGCGCTTGGGTTCGCTTTCTGCCAGAGCGAGATAGGCGCGGCGCAACGCTTCGTGAAATTCGACCGACTCCGCTTCGAAGCGGTCGGTCGAGCTGCCACCGCGTCGCCGCTTGGCGCGCGCTAGGCCAACATTGGCTGGCACATCGAGCAGGAAGGTCAAATCCGGCATGGCGGCGCCTACCGTGACGCGCTCGAGGCTGCGGATCAGCGCGGCGTCCACCTTGCCGAGCGCGCCTTGATAGACGCGAGTGGAATCGATGAAGCGGTCGCAGATCACCCATTTACCGGCAAGCAGCGCCGGCCGGATGGTCTTGCGCACGTGATCATCGCGCGCGGCGGCGAAGAGGATCGCTTCCGTTTCCGCTCCAAGCGGTTTAGCGATTCCGGAGAGAAGGATGTGGCGGATTATCTCAGCCCCGGCCGAGCCCCCCGGCTCGCGCGTGAGCACGACCCCGATGTCCAAATGTTCAAGGTGCTTGGCGAGCAGCGCCGCATGGGTCGACTTGCCGCTGCCTTCGCCGCCCTCGAAGGTGATGAAACGTCCGCGCATCTAGCCCTGTTTCGGCCCGACAAGAAACTTATAGCCGCTCGGCCCCGGCGCGGAATAGCGCAATCACCATTTCGGTTACGGCATCAATAGCGCGCTGGGAAAGATTTCCTTTGGCCACGCTTTCGGCGGCTTTCAGCGGCACTTGCAGGACCAGCTTGTCGTCGCGCCAAACCTTCAGCACGCCGATCTGCTGGTCCTGCGCTACCGGCGCTGGCACTGGGCCCTGATAGGCGATGCGTGCGACCAGCTTTTCGCCGCCGCTTTTCGGCACCATCATCTGCACTAGGCCCGCGGCTTTCAGTGGGACTGAGCCCGAGGCTCCGCCATAAACCTTGGCGGAGCCGATGATTTGTCCTTCGGCGAACAAGTTGCGGTGTTCGAAGCTGCGGAAGCCCCACTCTAGCAGTTTCTTGGCCTCGTCGCCGCGCTCTTTGGCGCTCTTCTCGCCGTTGACCACGACGATCAGCCGCAGGCCGTCCTGCACCGCCGACCCGACCAAGCCATAGCCGGCTTCGTTGGTGAAGCCGGTCTTCAAGCCGTCGGCGCCGTTGACCATGGCGAGCAACGGATTGCGGTTCGGCTGGCGGATGCGGTTCCAGGTGTAATCAACTTGGCCGAAGATTTTATAGAGGTCGGGATAATCCAGGATGATGTCGCGGGCGAGCATGGCGAGCTCCCGCGTCGTTACCTTGGTCCCGGGATTGGGCAGCCCGTTCGAATTGGCAAAGGTGGACTTCTGCAAACCGATCTCGCGCGCCCGCTTGGTGAGCGTCGCTGCGAATTCGTCCTCATTGCTGGAGATGCCTTCGGCGAGCACGATACAGGCATCATTGCCGGAGACGATAATCATGCCGTGCAGCAGATCGTCGACGGAGATCTTGCTGTTGAGCGCGGCGAACATGGTCGAGCCGTGAGAAGGTGCGCCGCCTTTGCGCCAGGCGTTCTCGCTCACAATGTATTGGTCGGTCAACTTGATACGACCTTCCCTGATTTCGTGGAACACGTATTCGGCTGTCATCAGCTTGGCGAGACTTGCCGGAAAGATCAGCTTGTCAGGGTCATGTTCGTACAACACGCCGCCGTTCTCCGCATCGATTAGGATGGCGTGCGGGGCGTTGATGAGCGGTTCGTCCTTGTTGCGCAGCGGCTCTTTTCTCTGAGCAACCGGCGCGGCAACGGGTTTGGCCGGCTTTACCGCGTGCCGCGGTGCTGCGATAGCGAACGCGCCGGCGGCGACCAGCAGGGCTGCCACCGCGGACATCTGTGCCAACGCGTTAGACCGAAGCGCCATTGTCCAAAATCACTTGCCGCCCGTACGGGCTCTCCCGCGACCGGCGGATCGGCGGCGATGTGACGGAAATCTGGGGCTCAGTAAAGGCCACGGCCGCTCATGAAACCCGAACGCGCGCCATCATAGCGTACTGGGGCATAAGCGGAAACCGGCGACTCCTCAGCTTCAGCCCGGGGCGCGTAGGCCGGCGCGGCTTGCGAACGGCTCGCGGCCGCAAGCTCCATGTTCCGCACGCCCGGCGCGGACTGCGCCGGTACCTCGCGTGCGGCCTCGCCCAACCGATAGGGCCGGTTCGGCGGTGACGGAACATGTGTCATCGGCCGCGCGTCGAAATAGGTCGGCACGTAGTGGTTGCCGGAGGCGACGCGCACTGGCGAGGTTACTCCTGGCGCGGTCTCACGCAAGGTCGCCTCGAGTTTGCGATCGTCTGAGCCTTCAAGCGGCGCACGCCCGACATATTCGACCTTCACCCTAGTGACGCCGTTGCCATAGAAGCCTAGCAACTTGGCTGTGCGCACCGACACGTCGATCAGGCGGTTGCCGACATAGGGTCCGCGGTCGTTAACGCGCACCACGACCGACCGGTGGTTGGTGAGGTTGGTGACCCGCACGTAGGACGGCAGCGGCAGCGTCGGGTGCGCGGCCGACAACGAATTCGTGTCGAAGATCTCGCCGTTCGCAGTATAACGGCCGTGGAAGTCGTCACCATACCAGGAGGCCAGGCCGACGGCATTGTAATTCACGTCTTCCTGTGGGACGTATTCGCGGCCAGCGACTGTATAGGGCCTGCCAACGCGGTAGACTCCGCCGCCTTTTGGTACTGGCTCGCCTGGCTCAACCACGCGGGCGCTGGCAGAGACGCCGTATCGCGGATCAATGCGGCTCGACATATTGTTGGAGCAGTGTGCAAGCGCTAGGCACCCTGCAGTGAGTCCCGCAAAGCGCGCAAAGCGGACGAAACCGCTGTTGCCCCCGTTTTCGCCCATCCGCCTCTCGTCCCCGGGTGCGAAGCGTCAAATTACCTTAAGCTCGCGGTTTGCGGAACCGCCCCAAAGCTCAAGTGGTAAATACTTGGTTCAACTCCCCAATGGAACTGAGATACACCCGGCTCCGTGTGCCCGCAAGTCAAAAGCTAAAACTATCCGGGTAATAAGCCTGTGCCGCACCGACCGGTTAAATCCGAACCATTTCGTAGGTTGCGGATTTTAGTAATTCCGTTCCGGCTTTACTGGCCCATGCCCTTTTATGGCCCTTTTATGGCGTCGCCATCCACGATGACCAGCATGCCGGCCACTCATGACTGGTGCGTTAAACCGCTCAGCCACCCTTCCTGGGACTTAACAAATCACTGCCGGCGGAATTAGCAGTCAAACGGCCAACTCCTCCCGGAATGACGGTTACGACGACGGTGAATTGGCCCGGCAATGACAGCGATGCAAAGCCGATCAAGGAAACACTAACGCCGTGTGCCCCGACTTTGCTTTCCCGCATAGTCAGTTCCTGCGCGAAAACCGCCCCGCGGAATCTTTAGGCAATTGTTTGCCGGTGCCCTTCCAGGCGCCGCAACAATGATGTCTTCGTGTTCATACTTGCGAATTTTATTGCGCAAACATCTTATCGAAATTCCC
>Ga0207728_100143_pt1 | contig 11037 bp, 15 predicted proteins | sample LuqExpMetageno54_FD_187812 | JGI IMG/M metagenome (GOLD analysis project Ga0207728, IMG submission 187812) | Tropical forest soil microbial communities from Luquillo Experimental Forest, Puerto Rico - Sample 54 (SPAdes) | ecosystem: Environmental > Terrestrial > Soil > Tropical forest ...
CCCCTCCGGAGGCCGACCACCCATGAGTCACAGAAAAACTGATTTGGGAATCCCTCACCGCTCAAAATCTGCCAAAGTAGTGCTAGTCTGCGCCGTACTTTTCACAACGGCTAATCCCCCGCCGAGGGTGATAAGCAGGAAAGTGCCCAGACTTAACAGTACTGTCATCGCTGGCTACCGGCCCGGGCGTCAGGCGCGATCACGCAGAACCTACCCCTTGCCCCCTACTACGACGACGCAGTCGTGCGCAGTCTATGCATTTCTACGATCAGGGTCAGGGCCTGATCGGTTTCAAAAACGTCCGTGACAGGTAGGAATTGCCGTGCGGGAAAGATGTGGCTATTTTTCAGGTCTCAGGACCAGCAAGCAGGATCGGCAGCGCCACAGCTCGGACGCGTGTCAGCTTGCGCCCTGTCCGAGCCCCGGACCCAGTTAGCCATTTTACGTGACACCTATTGTTGATGCGCAGGGCCAGAAAAGTGGCTAAGCTCGTACTGGCTGAGGGTCTTTCCCAGATGGGAAGTCCGAGATGTGTGATTACAGCCTTGACAATGTCAAATCTCGGCCAGCGCAAGTTGGTGACAGGCTTATCACGCGCAACTTTGGTACGGGCACGCGCGGATTTGCTGCAGCGGAAGACACGAATCTGGCGATCTGCTTACGGCCGGGAACTGAGTTGTCCTTTGCCGAGCCGGTGAAGAGGCTGTCGCTTGGCTTGTTTCGATGGCGTGGGAAAGCAACAGAACACTACACCGCCATCTTTCGCCAAATCAACAAAGACCAGCGGTTAGTCCACCACGACGCGCTTGAATTCCCAGACGGCCAGATCTTGCTGTTGACGCTCTTGAATGAGGGTCAGCAGGCGACGGTTCTTCAGTTGCCAGCGAACCCAAGGAGTGTTGTCGAGTCTAAAGCTCAGCAACCCTCGGCGTACGTGCGCTGAAACTCGACGACGCGGCTGTTCTGTTGGCGGGCAGCCACATCTCAATCAGATCAAGTACCGAGTTCTTCAGGAGAGTTCACATGCCGATCTACATCTCGCGCGGCCGTTTCACTTCAGACGCCGTCAAAGGGCTACTGGCTAAAGCAGAAAATCGTGAGGACGCGGTTGCCAAGCTCTTCAATAGCGTGGGGGGTAAGCTCATTGGGTGGTACTTGACCTTTGGCCGCCATGACTGGATGGCCATTGGTGAGTTCCCTGACGAGAAGGCCGCAGCGTCAGCCGTGCTTGCTGCTGCGGCTGGAGGCAGTTTGTCCGACATTGAGACGACTATCGCTATGACAGCTAAAGATGCCGCAGCGACCTTCGAATCTGCCGGGAAGGCGGCAAAGGCTTTCCGGAGCGCCGGACACCCCTAGTTCAGGAAGTCTTTTTAAAGCAAGGCCATGCGGTAGCCTCCTCGCGTTGCCTTCTGCTGTGCTCAGCGAGCAAGTGGAAGAAAGTGCGCTCGATCCATAACGCAAGCACAGGGATACTGGTTGTGAGGTCCCGCAGTAGCGAAACAGCCCCGGCGCTTGATCCTGTTCGCCGGGCTAGTTTTGGAGCCATCGATGTGTTTCGCCGCATTCAAGGTGATACTCTTGCTTTGTTCGGAGTCGCTCCGAAAGAATGTGCACATCAGATCAGCGCTTCAGGTCCGTTTTGGCGCTTGAGGGACTATGGCGGCCGACGAGGGGCGCTCCGCTTTCTGATCGTTGCCGCTCCTATCAAGCGACCGTACATCTGGGACCTCGCTCCGAAAGTTAGTGCGGTTCGCCACTGTTTGGAAAACGGCCTACATGTGTATCTGCTTGAGTGGCTACCAGCGTCTGGTACAACTGGCGACAATGGCATTGCTGAATACGCAAACGCCATCCGCGATTGCGCGGCGAAAATTGCGAAGGACAGCGATGGCGTGCCACCGTTCGCAATTGGCCACTCCCTCGGCGGCACACTGGCGATGATTTTCGCGGCGTTAGAGCCTAAGGCTCTCCAAGGTCTTATCTTGCTTGGAGCTCCGCTATGCTTCGATCCGGCCAACCACAGTTTTCGAAATGCCTTGCTAGATCTGGTGCCATCGAAGGTGGATGACACGGAGCCATACCCGGGCTCGCTGCTTTCCTACGCAACCGCGATGGCATGTCCCGAAGCGTTCGTCTGGGCGAGGTTGAAGGATGCCGCCCAAAGCATTAGCGATAATTTTGCACTAGAAATTCATGCGCGGGTGGAGCGCTGGGCGCTGGACGAGGTCTCGCTTCCCGGCAAGCTCGTACACCAAATTGTCGAATGGCTCTATCGCGATAACCGCTTCTGTCGAGGCGAGTTGAGAATCGGGAATTCCCTAATCGGTCCGGACAATTTTTTAGTGCCAACGCTTGCAGTTGTTAACACAGCCGACGACGTTGCGTCCATTCATTCGATCGAGCCATTCATAAAACGTATGGCGACGACGGACGTCCGTATAATCGAGTATCCCGGTGAAACTGGTGTCTGTCTGCAACATCTTGGTTTTTTAATTGGGCGAAAAGCACACGCCGAGTTATGGCCGGAGATTATGTCCTGGATCCTTTGCAAGAGACAACTTGCCTAGCCGGAGACCGCGACCGTGCAAACGAGTACCAAAGTAGCCCATATACAAATTGTACGCATAGGTGCCCCTGCTCCAGTCCTTATTGTGCCTGAATCGCCTTCAAGTATTCTGAAATGTCCTCGATGCGTTTCTGAGAATTGTTCGACGAATTCTGAGAAAAAATGTTTCCCCAAACTGGCATTTCATAGGTGCCGTGCGCTCTAAGAGTTCGACGCCCATCGATGATGTCATGGAGCACTTTGCTAGGAAGCACTCCGCCATTACTATTGGCAAGAAGCGTCAGGTCCGGTGGCGGAGTTTTCAATTCAGTCGCGACAGGCCCGCCGCCTTTACCATCATTTCCGTGACAGCTTGCACAAGCCTGGAGATATTCTGTTTTCCCTACAACGTTCTCAGCTACGGCCTGCGCACATGTCCAGACGCTCGCGCTTGCTATAAGAGCGATTGCGAGCGTAGCTGATCTAGACTGTAGCGAGATCGTCGCGATTCTCTGACGGGCAAGTACATTATGCCGTAACAGCGACGCCGCGGACGCCCTCCCCAAAGGGCAATAGATTCCGTCGCGTGATTGAACCAAAAGCTTTAGGGCCGTCTGTGAATGGAGGCCTCCTTGAAGAACGTCATTCCCGTGGGCCGCGAACGCGGTGCCGTCTCGCAGCCCTTTCTCTCGCTCCAGCGCGAAATCGACCGCCTGTTCGACGATTTTACACCCGGCTTCCCGACCTTCAGCCTGACGCCGACGAACGTCGGCAAGCGGATGCCGGTAACCGACGTGACCGAAACCGACAAGGAGATCGAGATCACCGTCGAACTGCCCGGCCTTGAAGACAAGGATGTGAAGATCAACCTGGCCGATGATCTCCTCACCATCAAAGGGGAGAAGAAAGCCGAGAAGGAGCTCGTAATTGCGCTTTGCTGAAAAGACCATCCTTTAGGCCGTTCCCGCTCGACCGTGTTTACGAGCTAATCGAGCCCGGTCCAGTCGTTCTGCTGGTTACTGCTCGCGGCGGCAATCCGAATATCATGGCCCTGTCTTGGCATATGATGCTGGAATTCGAGCCACCCCTCGTCGCCTGCATTTGCAGCTCGGCTAACTACAGTTTCGAGGCGCTGCGGAAAACAGGAGAGTGTGTCATTGCTATACCCGCTCGCAAGCTCGCGCCAAAAGTCGTTAAAGTCGGAAATACATCTGGTCGAGATCTAGATAAGTTCGCAGCTTTTGGTCTAAGCACTACACCCGCGACACAAGTCGCCGTACCGTTAGTTCAGGAATGTTTCGCGAATCTGGAGTGCAGGCTTTTCGACAAGCATATGGTCGAACGATACAACATGTCCATTTTGGAGGTTGTTGCGGCTTGGGTCGACCCGAGACAAAAAACTCCGAAGACGATACATCATCGGGGCTATGGGACTTTTGCTGTTGACGGGCCATTGATCAAGCTTAGCTCGCGTAAGCCTTGAGATACTGCGCGTATCGTGACCTGGAGCCTGCAGAAATCTCCAAATTTTAAGCGGGTCGCTACCCCACTGCTTTGATTGCTTGGGTTGCCAAATAATCTGTTGACCTTGGGGGAAATCACACATCAGGTAATCGCAGTTACAACTCCAGGCCAAGCTGAGAGGCCTTAATTGCAGCTAGGCTCGGCCATCCTGAGCCGCTGCAGTCCGCACACCCCGACGCAAGCATCACGAATCATCGTCGCGGGTAAGGAGCGTCTGCAATACGGCGACGCCGCAGTTTAAAATATCGGATCAAAAAGACGTGCAGGCGACCAAACAGAAACGCTAAGAAAATCGCACAAAGATAACTCTTCATTAGGCTGGCACCCCAACTCGCGAGTACCGCTTTGTGAAGCAAAGCGTCGGAACCTATCGGTGTTGGCAGCCCGTCGGCCGAAATTTCCGATGCCATTCGGACGAATCCGAAAGCGGCCAATAGTGGAACAAGAATGACCAGCGCGACGAGGAAACGCTTAAGTCTTTGCATGGCGCGGAATTTCCGCAGCGTTATCCAAAGACCGAGGCATCCGTGAAGCCAACCGGGAGCCAATAGCGCGAGTTGCATGCCCTGGCGGCCTGCCGCCAATAGGTTCGCGATGATTAATGCGTACGATGGCCTTATGCCAAAGAGCGCATCGCCAAGCCGCGTTGTCACAGCATGATTGATGAGCAGCAACGGAAAACTAAAGCCGGCGGCAAGCCGGAGATGCTCGAACCATGGCAGCCTCCAATCACGTCGATTGTAGAGCGTCCGAAGCGCGAGCACGAAGTGCATCGCCACTGCCCCGTACAGAAGGGTAGTCATTATCGGAGTTCGCCAGAACGCCATTTCAAGCCGCAGGCCACGTTCCGCCAAAGCGAGCGAAATGATGCCGAGCCCATGGTTGAGAAGATGGACCGCGATATACACAAACATCACGAGGCCTGATAGCAGGCGGAGTCGCCTAGGTGTGAAATAGCCGAACATATCGCGACCATGCTCTGCACTAACGTGATGCGGCGGAATAAGAAGGGAAAATATGCTGGTCGCGTTAGTAGTTGCGCAGCATTTGATTATAGCCGCGGCTTCCGCCTCCTATGATTGCCGGATCATTCGAGCTGGAAGGCGCGGCAGCGCTTGGAACCATGGCAAAGGAATGCAGTCCCGTCCGACCCTTTGCAGGTGGCGCAGAGACCATATTTTGAAATGTGATCGGATTATCCGTGAACTTCATGACGTTTCCGGTGCCGTCACAAGTGCAGAAGGATTGAGCGAACGTTGGCGTCGCGATGGTGGCAAGCACAGCAAGCGCGGCTAAGAACTTTTCCATGTTTTCTTCTCCCGTGATGAGAACTCACAGGAGGAGACTGCAAAGCGTGTTTGTTTATTCCCTCTAGTTGGTCGCAAGTGCCCCAGTTCAGATAACGTTTTCATGAATGAAGATTGAGAGTCGCGCGGGAATAAATCTGTTAGCGCTGGGCGGTTGGTAACGTTCTCCCGTAGCGGAGTGGTGGCCGGCGAACGGCGCGAGGCTCTGATCGGCGTCTAGCCTCGCTGTCTGCTCTACGACACCCATGATGGAACCCGCCCTAACCGCAGCTTCTAGCGCCGAGGTCATTGTCGCGTCCGGTCGCAAACGCAAAAATCGCTAACTGGAGCCAAGGCGTTGTAGGGTGACCTGCATAATAGAATTGGATTCCTGGATCGGAGACGCCCCCCCAACCAAACCGCCCTTCACAGTTGTATTGGAGTCTGGAGATTGTCGTATTTTAGTATTGCGCTATCGAGCAAAGACTGTAGAGCAAACCGATCTCCTTTCGATGAACCTAATTATTGCGCGCGCGATCTTTGCTCCGCCTATTGCTGAGGGCTCGATCGGATTCGCGAAATCCTCATCGTCGTCGCACACCAATCTGAGGTCGACCAGAGCGAACCCGCGCGCAAAGGCCTCTCGTGTGATAACATCATTGATGACTGACAGGGCGGTCGCCCCGACTTTGCGGAGCCGCGCATCAGGAAAGCGCGGATCATAAATCGTGCAGACAGCAACTGGCAGGCCGAACGATGCGAGCTGGTCAGCCAAGCGCACATACTCCCGTTTGAACTCCTCGGCCACGCATCCCAACTTCTCAAGTGCACTCGTTACTGACGAGGCGCGTTCGTCGAGGATGCTCGACGCTTGCAGCGTGTCATTGCCACCGGCGCTGACCACAATATGAGTAGCATTGCTTGGGATCGTGGCGCTCTGATCGCGGATGCTTGCAATGACCGCTCCGTCCCTTGCTGCCGAAGAGACTGCTGCTGCTTGTGGAAGCAGGTCGGCGACTTGGGCGCGGACATCCTGCTCACCGCTTCTCACATAAGCAGCATTATCGAAAACCGAGTCTCCGATCATGAATACATGCACAGAGCTATTCTCATTCAATTCATCGGCCATTCTAAAGTCAGGCATGTTCGTTGGGTCCTCATATGGTTTACTTACATGAAAGAGGTCGCGGCTCGATCCGCGGCCGGTTAATCTATGGCCATCGAGTGCCCTTTCCCGGCCGAACGAAGACGGCTGGCGATGCGCGTGAGCGACTGAACCAAACGTTCAGCTAACGAAACCCTTTTATCGTAACTGTTGATTGCGAAACTATTGTCGCCGTGTTTGAGGTTGCGATCCGATTTTCGCCGTTTTAGGTGCCCCTCAGCACGGGTCGGCTTGAATCTCGACATCGACGTGGCTTCGTCGCGCAGTTTAGCACGGCTCGATTGCCGACTGCGAACTAGCGTCTCTTGAGCAATCCTAGGTTGCCGAGAACGGACACGAATTCGTCCCGCTCCGCCGTGAGGAAATCAGATAGCCGCTCGCGCGTCTGAAGCATTGGACTCCACTGCATACTGCGAAGCTGCTCCCGCCAAGACGATTGACGTGCGGCAGCGCTTAGGCAGCGGGCCCAGAACTGCACTTGATCGTCGCTGAGCCCGGCGGGACCGCTCACGCCGCGCCACGCACCGATCGCGCAATCCACTCCTTGCTCCACCCAGGTCGGAACCCTGGCGAGATCGCCCGCAAGACGCTCCGGCGACGAGACCGCGAGCACACGCAGGTGCCCCGCGGCAAGCTGCTTGAGCACGGTCGCCGCAGTCACGGCGCACACATCGGCGTTTCCCCGCACGACATCGGCCACCGCATCGACCGCGCTGTCGAAGACTCTCACTTTCGGCGCGCTCACGTCGGCTCGCGCATGGCGGGCGAGCTTTGCAAGCGCAACGTGGTTCGGGTTGCCGAGCGCGGTCGAGAGCGCAACGGTGACGCGCTCCGGAGCTTTAGCCAGGCCTGCAATGAGATCGGTGCCGGTCTTCAGCTCGGACGCGGAGGAGACGGCGAAGGCGATGTACTCGTTCACCAGCGTCGCAATCGGGGTATACCGGCGGTGCTCAAACGACGCGATGCCGACGAGATAGTCGGTCGTCAAATTCGGAGAGCTGATCCCCAGCACATGCGCATCGCCGGCATGCCGGTCGACCACCTCCGTCCATGCGCGGCGAGCTCCATCGCCAGGGACGTTCAGCACCTCGACTGGGACCTCGAGCACATGCGCTTCCTCGAGTGCCTGCGCGAGCGCCCGCGCCACGCGGTCGAGGCCGCCGCCCGGCGGCGTGCCCGCCACGATCTGCATAGGTCGCTCGGGCTTCCATCGGTTGGCCACGGCTTCAGCCCTGCGTGGTGCGAAGCCCGAGATCGCGAAGCGCCGTAGCGGTGAGCTCCCGCTCGCGATCGAGAAAAGCCTGCAGCGCCGCGCCCGACATATACGTGTCCACCCAAAGCGAGACTAATTCTTCTAATGGCTTAGAACCGGACCTCAAAACTATCGGGCTCCCTGACTGGATTTCGAATCAGCAGGCTCCGGTGAAGCTCGTCGGATGCCCGCTGCTAGCTTCCAAAGGAGGCGAGGAAGGTCAAGAAGCTTGAAGCAGCAGATTAGCTGCCCACTCTGGCTGGTCGATCATCACGTCGTGGCCGGAATCACTCTGTACGAACGTCTGCCAGGTGCTGTCGGCTTTGCATTCACCTAGAGCCCGGTCGAGAGCGGCCTGCGGGTATTTTGGCACTCGCACGAAGGTCTTCTTCGGAATTAGTTCGAGCTTGCCCGATAATTTGATTTCCTGAAACGCGACGCCGTTCGGCTGAGGACTCAGCTTTGAATCTATCCAGCCATAGCGGCTTTCATTGATCGAGTAGGTTTTTGCCGGAGGTGGCTTTCGGCCCGCTTCGCCGCGAGCCATCGCATCCTCCAGTGCCTTGCGGCTAAACGGTGAAATATCATCGAGGGCCTTGTCACCGTTCTTTGGCTTGAACGCATCGAGCCACACGATGGAGGCGACCCGTTCGTGGATGTGCTCGAGAGCGCCGGAAGCTGGCCAGCCGCCGAACGAGTGCACGACCAGGCAAAAGTTCTTCAGGTCCTCCCAGGTGACCAGGTTCACGATGTCGGCGATCTGCGTGTCGAGGTTCACATCTTTGGTCAGGAGATGACCTCGATCCGCGTTGCCGGTCAGCGACGGCGCATAGGTCTTGTGACCCTGGCGTTCGAGAATGTCCGTCACAAGCTGCCAGCACCAGCCTCCGTGGTACGCGCCGTGGATAAACAGAAACGTTTTGCGGCTGCTCGTCTGGGCCAAACTGCTAGTGCCACCTAACGCGGCCACTCCAGCAGCTCCGAGCATCGCTGTGCGGCGGTTGAGCAGATGCTTCGACATGTTTTCCTGATTCCTCGGGAGGTTTTTGATTTATCACGCCCTCAGCGATTGTAGCCGTGCACATCGTTTGCAAGTTCGGCTTAGGCCGAGATGGGCCATAAGCCGACATCAATCGGCAATGCCTTCTCGGCCTTCTATCGCCATCATGGTCGCAGTTAGAAGAGCCACCAACTGTTCTTTTCCTTCATTTGCGCCAATACTTCCGTCTGAGCCAAGGTGAGCGTGCGGCCCGCTCTCACCACCTTGCCACGAGCGATGATGCACTCGCCCCTAGCGGGCGCCAAAAGGTTGATCTTAAACTCTGTGGTCAGGACGCCTCGATCCATCGGCATCACGGTGAGAGCAGCATACCCCGCAGCTGTATCGGCGATAGCGCTGACCGCTCCCGCATGCACGAATCCATGCTGCTGTGAGATTTCCGGCTTGGGCACAAGTACGATTTCAACCTGCCCTGATGTTACCTTGTGGAGCGTGGCTCCAAGCGTTCGCATCAGCCCTTGTTTGGCAAAGCTCGTTCGGATGCGATTTTCAACGGTAGCGGCATCGCTGGTCACGTTTCGCCCTCCTGCCCGTAGCCTGGCAGGCCATTGCCAGATCCGCAACGGGTCAAAAAGCGACATCGCAGGGTGATCGGCGCATGTCCGCTCTCTATGCTGCCGCGGCAGCGAGAGGACCTCGTCTCGATAAAGCACCGTAATGAGCGGATGTTCACAGCGGCGCGGTGTTCGTCTGGTGAGACGCCGGCCATAACAGCGCGATCAATACAGTATTCAGCCCCGCAGTTTGATGTCCGCTTCTCTAATCGGCCGATCTGGGTCAAGCGCTTCCGACTGTCCACGACAGATGAATGTCACTCGCGGGCTCGTGCTTCTCTCCGGAATCGGCACCAGGGCCCTTCCATCATGGGATTCGAGGACGAGGCGGAACGATCTATTGGTCGGTCTTGCCGTCAAGCTGACGGCAGGTCCAAGCGGACATACGAACTCACCTCATCCATCGTCCCGCGAGGGACGCCATTCCACCGTTTGGTGGAACTCACGTTTTCTCCTATCGGATTTAATGTTGCATAGTCATGCGGCTGCGGCCTCTTGCCTGGTCCAGCGGAACTCGGTGCCGTCCACCCAGATGCGGTGCATGACGACCGCCAGTCGGCGGGCCAGGGCGACGATCGCTTTCTTGATCCCGCGGCGCCTGGCGATCTGCATCGCCCAGGCTTTGAGCCAGGACCATTTCCTCGAATACAACATGCTCTGAGCTGCCTCGTAGAGCATGACCCGCATCATCTCATCGCCGCATCTTGATATCGCGCCGGTTCGGTCAATTTCGCCGGATTGATACTTGGACGGTGTCAATCCAAACACCGCCCCAACCGCCTTGGAGTTTCGAAAGCGCGCGGGCACATCGACAGTCGAGCGATAGGTCAGCGCCACTACCGGTCCCACTCCGGGGACGGTCATGAGGCGTCGGCATACCTCGTCCTGCCGAACAACAGCCAATAGGCGGCGATGCACGATGCCAAATTGTTCGCGCAGCGTGCGTCGGACAATCAGCAGCGGTTCGACAAGGATGGCCAGATCCGGGATGTTTTCCACGAGTTCCTTGATGCGCGCCTCAAACTTCACCGCTCCCGCCATGCCGACCTTGAGCCCAAAGTTGCGCAAGGTGGCACGCAGATCGTTCTCGATCGCAATCGCCTTCGACTGCAGCAGCTTGCGATGGGTCAGCAGCATCCGCAGCTTTTGACTGCGTACCGTCTTCACATGCACTGGCCGATAGAGCCCCGCCCGCATCATCTGCGCCATGCCGCGGGCATCATTGCGATCCGTCTTGTTGATCTGAGCCTTCAACGCTGCGCGCATGTGCCGCGTCTCTACGCAAATTACGGGCAAGCCCGCCTCGGCCAGAGCGCTGAACAACCATTGCGACAATGGCCCCGCTTCCAATCCGATCCGCTTGAAGTGATAGGCTCCGTTCTTGAGCACTTGCAGGAGAGCGTCAGGATCGCTCTCAATCTTCGCTTCGCGGATAATCCCACCTGCGTCATCCACAATGCACAGGCTCGTCAGCTTGACCGATACGTCCAGTCCAGCAAAATGCTCCATGCTGCGCTTCTCCTTCTGATGCTTGAGGCCCTAACCACGGTGACCTCGTTTCACCATCAGCCTGAAGCGCAGCACCCAAATTCTTCAGCTATCCACAAGAACGCCGGCCGATTACCCCATCTATTGGCGCATCTCAGCC
>Ga0207728_100148_pt1 | contig 10890 bp, 10 predicted proteins | sample LuqExpMetageno54_FD_187812 | JGI IMG/M metagenome (GOLD analysis project Ga0207728, IMG submission 187812) | Tropical forest soil microbial communities from Luquillo Experimental Forest, Puerto Rico - Sample 54 (SPAdes) | ecosystem: Environmental > Terrestrial > Soil > Tropical forest ...
CGATTTGGTCGTGGACAAAATTAATTTTCCGATAACAGTCCGTGCTGGCCAAAAGCAAACGCAAAACAATTTTAACTCGATTTAGACACCGCTTCTTAACCATACCTTGACACTTTAGATGTGAAATCCAGTGCAGGCGGTCGCCTTGGCCGTCATGTGGATTACCTGGCCGATTCGGCCGTTACGTGAGAGTGACCGTATGAAAGGCGCGCGCATTGTAGTACTGACCGTCGCGGTCGCAGCCGGTGGCGCTGCTGCTTTGCTGGCTGGCCGTTCCGAGAGGCCTCCGGAGATCAAGGGCGAATCAGCGAACAAGATCGCCACTATTGATATTCTCGTCGCCAAAAACGATGTCGGGCTCGGCCAGACGGTTACGCCCGGCGACATGCAATGGCAGGCTTGGCCAGCTGACGTCGCGACCGGAAATTTCATCAGGCGTACAGATCGCCCCGACGCTCTGGAAAATCTAGCAGAGTCGATTGCTCGTGCGCCGTTCGCCGCCGGTGAACCGATTCGTGAAGCAAAGCTGGTAAATGCCAAAGGCTCCGGTTTTATGGCGGCGATTCTGCCGTCGGGTATGCGCGCGATATCGACACAGATATCGCCGGAAACCGGGGCTGGCGGGTTCATTCTGCCGAACGATCATGTAGATGTGATTCTAACACGCAAGGAACGCGACAATGGTGGTGACACCTATAACAGCGGAACCATTCTCAGCAATGTTCTCGTGCTCGCGGTAGATCAGACCGTCGAAGAGAAAAACGGCCAAAAGGTCGTAGTCGGTAAGACCGCGACGCTTGAATTGACACAACCACAAGCCGAATTGCTGGCGGTTTCACAGCAGCTTGGCACGCTATCGCTGGCTTTGCGCAGCATAACGGACGCCATGCGCGACGATCCGAAAAGTGAGGAGAGAGCGGACGACGGCCGCGGCAACCGCGTCAATGTCGTGCGTTTCGGCGTGAGCACGATAGCAGTAACGAAGTGATCGAACAGGGACATCGGGAAATGGCGATATCTACTCTGACCCACGCCGCCGCACTAACGGCACTCGTCGCATGCACCAGCTTGATGCAGGCTACTCCGGCCGCTGCTGCTGACGCGCGCGTAGCGCGCATCCAAGTGGCGGGAGGCGAAACGAGTTCGCGATTCGTCCCACTCGGAGTCGGCAAGTCCGTCGTCATTGATCTTCCGGCCGATATCAAGGACGTTCTGGTGGCCGATCCCAAAATTGCCAACGCGGTGATCCGTTCGTCCCGCCGAGCTTATATGATCGGCGTTGCGGTCGGACAAACGAACATCTTTTTCTTCGACGCCAACGGTAAGCAGATCGCCGGCTTCGACATTGCGGTCACGCGCGACCTCAACGGCGTGCGTGCCGCAATTGGGCGCAGCCACCCCGACGCTAACATCCACGTCGAAGGCGTCGGCGACGGCGTGATGCTATCCGGCACCGCCGCCAACAGCGAGGAATCGCAGCAGGCCTACGATCTTGCTACACGGTTGGTCGGCGACGGAGCCAAGGTAGTCAACAGCATCATCGTGCGCGGGCGCGACCAGGTCCTGCTCAAGGTGACAGTCGCCGAGGTGGCCCGCGATCTCCTCAAGCAACTCGGCGTCAATCTTTCCGGCAGTTTCAATTGGGGCGCCACCGTAGTGAACTTCAATACGCAAAATAACTTCCCCGTTACCGGGACTTCGCCCAGTAATTTTTTCAACGTTATGGGGACGAATATTAGTGCGACGCTACGAGCAATGGATACTGCCGGTGTAACGCGAGTGCTGGCCGAGCCAAACTTGACCGCGATCTCGGGCGAAACTGCGAACTTCATGGCCGGCGGCGAGATTCCTATCCCCAACGGGGTAACGTGCAACAATAGCGGTTCGGTCTGTCAGCCTCAGATCGTTTTTAAACAGTTTGGCGTGAGCCTGGTCTTTACGCCCGTCGTATTGTCGGAAGGGCGCATCAGCCTCAGGGTGATGACCGAAGTGTCTAACCTGTCGTCGCAAGATTCTATAACTGTTTCAGGCCAAACGGTTCCGTCGATCCAAACTCGGCGTGCCGAGACCACGGTCGAAATCCCATCCGGCGGGTCATTGGCCATGGCCGGTATGATTCAGGAACAGACAAAACAGGCGATTAACGGCGTCCCCGGCCTGATGCAGTTGCCGGTCCTTGGTGCCCTGTTCAGAAGTCGCGACTACATAAACAACCAAACTGAGTTGGTGGTTCTCGTCACTCCCTATGTAGTGCGCGCAGTCGCACGGAAGCAGTTGTCGCGACCCGACGATGGCTTCGCGGACCCCAGTGACCCCCAAGCAGATCTGCTAGGCCGCCTAAATCGCATTTATGGGGGCGCCAAAGAGCTCCACCCCTGTTGTGACTATCGCGGCAAGTACGGATTCATTCTTGATTGAGTGGTAGAGAGACGATCAATGGCAAGCAACCTAACGAACACCAAATTCAGAGGCGCCATGGTGCTGCGCGCCTTCGCAGTGGTCGGCCTCGCCACCTCGTTGGCCGGCTGTTACACAGATCGCACCCCCGAAGGAGCCTACGCGAACGATTACCGCTTACGCCATCCGATTACGCTAAGTAGGCTTCGTAACGGCAAACTTTCCGCGCAGGCCGGTCCATGCGGCCTTTGGCCGTATGATCTGGGTCCGAGTTATGATCCCGGGCTTACTTACCTCGAGAATCGCCCGTATTGGAATTTTGGCTGTGCGAGCCAACGCAATCTCGCGGCTATGGTCGACAACCCCGCCGACCTGGTGCAGCCGCGCGGCGAAACGCCACCCTGGGCAGCGCGCCGTTCGGTGGCAATCGACAAGTATCGCAAAGGCGAAAGCCCGTCTGGCAAATATGACGGCTATGCAGCTGGAAAGATCAGTGACCTAAAATGATGAAGCAAGCTCAACAAATCGCGGTCGCCGAAAACCGGTCCATGCCGGCTGTCGACGATCACATCGGTCCGGTACCGCGGATCTCAATCCAGGCCTTTTGCGAGACGGTTGAGATTGCTGCCGCAGTGCAAGCAGCCGGCGAAGACCGTCGATTCGGCAAAGCCCATCTCAAGATACAAATGGGCGGTGTCATCGCCGCGGCCGAGGCTTATCGCAACTCGCCGACGCCAAACGTCATTGTGATCGAGTCGGACGGCCACTCTGATGAGATCCTGCGCGGCCTCGACCAGCTCGCCGAGGTTTGTGATGCGGGCACAAAGGTGATTGTGATTGGCCGCGTTAACGACGTAATTCTGTACCGCGAGCTTGCGCGACGCGGCGTCAGCGAGTACCTGGTCCCGCCGGTCGGCTGCATGGAAATCGTGCGCGCGGTTTGCGGACTGTTCTCGGCGCCGGATGCTAAACCGATCGGACGTGTCATCGCCGTGGTCGGAGCGAAGGGTGGTGTCGGCGCCTCAACCGTGGCTCACAATATCGGCTGGGCAATTGCGCACGAGCTCTCGCTTGATTCTGTTGTCACCGACCTCGATCTGGCCTTCGGTACTGCCGGCCTCGATTACAACCAGGATCCCCCGCAAGGTATTGTCGACGCCGTGTTTTCGCCAGATCGTGTCGATAGCGCGTTCGTCGACCGTCTGCTGTCGAAATGTACCGATCACTTGAGCCTGTTGGCCGCCCCCGCGACGCTTGATCGGGTTTATGATTTCGGTGCCGATGCGTTCGATTCAATCCTTGATGCGCTACGGAGCACGATCCCCTGCGTTTTGCTCGATGTACCGCATTTGTGGAGCGGCTGGGCTAGGCGGTTACTGGTGAGCGCCGACGACATCCTGATGGTCGCTGGTCCGGACCTTGCCAATCTGCGGAATGCCAAGAACGTGGTCGACCTGCTGCGCACGGCGCGTCCGAACGACCGCCGCCCGTACTACTGTCTTAACCAGGTCGGCGTACCAAAACGGCCGGAGATCACCCCGGCAGATTTCGCCAGGGCTTTGGAAGACCAGCCACTCGCGGTGATTCCGTTCGAGCCGCAGATTTTCGGCACTGCTGCCAATAACGGCCAGATGGTCGCCGAAGTTTCCTCTAATCACAAGACAGCCCAGATGTTTCTTCAATTGGCACAGGTGCTGACCGGGCGCGCTGAAGCTAAACGCTCGCGCAGCGGTCTGCTTACGCCCCTGCTCGCCAAGCTGACGAAGCGATTAGGCTAGCTCGGAGATAGTCGTGTTCGGCAAGCGTGGTGGAATTCCTGAAGCGCGCGTTGCAATCCCGGCGGCCCCGGCGCCGGCCGTACAACCGAGCGAACTACCGACGCGGGTTACCAGCGGTCCGGTAGAGACCGGCCGAGCGCGGATTCTATCGGACGAGCCGATGTCAGGGCCCATACCGGCCGCCACGCCTCAGCCAAATAACACCGTGCCGCCCTCGGTCGATTCGCAGCGCTCCGATAGCTTTTACGAAACTAAAGGCACAATTTTCAACGCGCTGATCGAGGCGATCGATCTGGCTCAGCTCGCAAAGCTTGATACCGATTCCGCCCGGGAGGAAATCCGCGATATCGTCAACGAGATCATCACGATCAAGAACATTGTGATGTCTATTTCCGAGCAGGAAGAGCTGCTCGATGATATCTGTAACGACGTGCTTGGTTTCGGGCCGCTCGAGCCACTGTTGGCGCGGGACGACATCTCCGATATTATGGTAAATGGTTCCCACACCGTTTACATCGAAGTTAAAGGCAAGATCCAGAAGACCGGCACCCGCTTCCGTGACGACCAGCAACTACTCAATGTTTGCCAACGTATCGTCAGTCAGATCGGCCGCCGCGTCGATGAAACCTCGCCGATTTGCGACGCACGCTTGCCGGACGGTTCGCGTGTCAACGCCATCGTGCCTCCTCTCGCGATCGACGGTCCCGCACTGACCATCCGCAAGTTCAAGAAGGACAAGCTTACACTCGATCAACTCGTCAGGATCGGCACCATCACGCCGCAGGGCGCCGAGATTCTGCGCATCATCGGGCGCAGCCGAGTAAATACGGTGATTTCGGGCGGTACGGGTTCGGGGAAAACCACGCTGCTCAACTGCCTGACCAAGTTCATCGACAATGACGAGCGCATTATCACCTGCGAAGACGCCGCCGAATTGCAACTGCAACAGCCGCACGTAGTGCGCCTGGAGACGCGACCGCCCAACCTCGAAGGCGAAGGCCAGATCACCATGCGCGACCTGGTGCGCAACTGCCTGCGCATGCGCCCAGAACGCATTATAGTCGGCGAGGTGCGCGGGCCCGAGGCGTTCGAAATGCTGCAGGCTATGAACACCGGTCACGACGGCTCGCTGAGTACGCTGCACGCCAACAGCCCGCGCGAAGCTCTTTCTCGCCTTGAGTCTATGATCACCATGGGCGGTTTCTCGCTGCCCTCCCGCACTACTCGCGAGATGATTACCTCCTCGATCGACGTAGTGATTCAGGTTGCGCGCCTGCGCGACGGAACCCGCAAGATCACTCACATCACTGAGGTGATGGGCATGGAAGGCGATGTCATCACCACCCAGGACCTGTTTGTCTTTGACATACTGGGCGAGGACGTGCAGGGCGCCATCCTCGGCCGCCATCGCTCCACCGGCATCGGCCGGCCGCGGTTCTGGGAACGTGCCCGCTATTTCGGCGAGGAGCAGCGCTTAGCAGCCGCGCTTGATGCCGCCGAGACCGCGGCCTGAGCCATGCAGAGCTAACCAGGAAATATCATGCAGGCCATCGCATTGTTCTTCCTTGCGGCCGTTGCGGTTGGCGGCGTGGCCTGGGTCTTTCTATACCCGATTCTGTCAGGCGAAAAAAAAGCCGAGCAACGCATGGCGAACGTCGCCAAGTCGGAGCCGGTGAATGTTTCGCGCCGGCAGCCGAAATCCCGTCGCGAAGCTATCGAAATAGCTCTCAAGGAATTCGAGCAACGCCACAAAAAGAGCAAGAGCGTGCCGCTCGCGGCGCGCATTTCTCAAGCTGGCTTAACGTGGTCCAAACGGCAATTCTTCCTGATTTCGGCTGGAATTGCTGTGGTAATGTTTTTGCTCGGGATTCTCACTGGCGCCGGACTTTTGGTTGGCGCTGCCCTAGCCTTTACCGGCGCATTTGGCATACCGCGCTGGCTTTTGTCCTATTTGAAGAAGCGCCGCGAATCAAAATTTCTCAATTCCTTTCCTGACGCGATCGACATCATCGTGCGCGGCGCCAAAGCCGGCCTGCCGTTGCTCGACTGTCTTAAGATAATCTGCATGGAATCGCAGGAACCGGCGAGGTCCGAATTCCGTACCATCGTCGAGACCCAGGCGGTCGGCCTGCCGCTCGGTGACGCTTGCGGTAAGCTTTACGAACACATGCCACTGGCGGAAGCGAATTTCTTTGGCATCGTTGTTACCATTCAGCAGAAGGCGGGCGGCAATCTCTCCGAGGCACTTGGCAATCTGTCGCGCGTACTGCGCGATCGCAAGAAGATGAAAGCGAAGATCCAGGCGATGTCGCAGGAAGCGAAGACTTCGGCGGCCATCATCAGCGCGCTGCCAATCGCGGTGATGACGCTCGTTTATCTCACCAGCCCGAACTACATCTCGCTGCTTTGGACCGAACCACTCGGCCGCGTGATGCTCGGCGCCTCCGCTTGCTGGATGTTCATGGGCGTGATGGTGATGAAAAAGATGATTAATTTTGACTTCTAAGTCTGGCTGTAAGGACTACTACCAATGCTCGATTTCCTGATCGACTCGATCAACACCAAATCGCTGGCGATGGTCAGCGCCGCCATCGCCGCGGCGGCGACGGTTCTCACCGTCGCCATGCCTTTGTTGGCCGTCGACTCGCTCGGCAAGCGCATGAAGGCGGTGGCATTCGAGCGCGAGAAAATACGGCAGCGCGAACGCGAGCGCCTGGCGCAGTCACAGCAGAGGGCGAGGCATACCTCAGCCAGGCAATCCATTCAGACGATCGTCGAGCGTTTCAACCTGAATAAATGGTTTGGCCAGGAAGAGGCCCGGCTCAAGCTGGTGCAGGCCGGCTATCGTGGTCAGGCGCCCTACGTCACCTATTTGTTCTTCCGCATGGTGACGCCGGTGTTACTTGCGGTGTTGACCGGCCTCTATCTGTTCATCGTGCTCGATCTACACCAGCCGGTTTTGGTGAAGATCGGCATCTGCATTGGCGCCGCCTACACCGGCATGCATTTGCCGCTAGTAATTCTGAAGAACAAGATCCAGCGTCGGCAATTGTCTATTCGGCGCGCGTTCCCGGACTCCCTCGACCTGCTGCTGATCTGTGTGGAATCCGGGATGTCGGTCGAGGCGGCGTTTAAGAAAGTCAGTGACGAGGTAGGCTCGCAATCGGTAGCGCTGGCGGAGGAACTCATGCTCACCACCGCCGAATTGTCCTACCTACCGGACCGCCGCCAGGCCTATGAAAACCTAGCCAAGCGTACAGATCTGGAAGGTGTGAAGGCGGTCTGCATGGGCTTGCAGCAATCTGAACGCTACGGCACGCCGCTCGCCCATATGTTGCGTGTAATGGCGCAAGAGAACCGCGACATGCGCATGGCGGAGGCAGAGAAAAAGGCCGCCGGCCTGCCACCCAAGCTGACCGTTCCGATGATCCTGTTCTTCCTGCCGGTGCTGTTCATCGTGATCCTGGGCCCGGCGGCGATCAAGGTAATGGCCCTCCGCTGACCGCGACGTTGAGTCCGACGATTATCAGACCTGCGCGCGCATCGCAGCGTTGACCTACGGCACCGACAGATGCACATGACTTTTATCTTTCTGCGGCGATGGGCAGCGCGGTGGTCGACTTGATTCGCTCCATCGCAAAGCGCGAGGTAACGTTTTTCAGCGGCACAGTCGCGATTAGCCGTTTGTAGAAGGCATCGTAGCCGGCGATGTCTGGAACCACCACGCGCAGCATGTAATCGACGTCGCCGGCCATCCGGTAAAATTCCATGACCTCCGGCAAGGCGCCCACCACGTCGGCGAAGCGCTTGAGCCAATCCTGTGAATGGTCGCCGGTCTCGATCGATACAAACACTGTGATGCCAAGGCCGATCTTTTCCGGATCGATCAATGCGACCCGGCGCATGATGATGCCGTCCGCCTCCAGCCGCTGCAGCCGCTTCCAGCACGGGGTTGACGACAGCCCGACGCGCTGCCCAATTTCGGCGACGGAGAGCGAAGCGTTCTCCTGGACGACTGCTAGGATCTTGCGGTCGATGGCGTCCATCTTCATTCCATTCGAATCCGGTGATCCGAGTGCCGAAGAAAAATAAATTTCTATTTCGTAATACTTTCGTGTGTTTATATGGAAAAAAATTCCAAAAGCAAGCCCAAAGGGTCAGTCCGCTGTCTTCAGCAGTTGCGCCACCTCGGCGCGGTACGGCGCCCCGGCAGCGCCGCCGAAATGTGTACACTTGAGCGCGGCCGTAGCGCTGGCGAAACGCATGGCCTCCAATAGGCTGCGGCCTTCCGCGAGCGCGAGCGTGAAGGCGCCGTGGAACGCATCGCCGGCGCCCAGTGAATCGACGGCCTCTACCTTGAAGGCCGGCACGTGTTTGAGGACGCCATCGTCGAGCCAATAGACGCCATTCGGCCCATCGGTGACGGCGAGGAAGGCGGGCAGGTGCCTAGCCAGCAGCCGCAAGCTGGCGCCGTGGTCGGCGAGGCCAGTGGTGCCGTGCAGCGCTTCCGCCGACGATATTACGTGGCTGCCGAGTTTGAGCAGCGCGGCGTCGGGTTTGGTCGCCAAGTCGAGATCGATGACGATCGGGATCTTGCGCGCCTGTGCCGCGCGGCAGACTGCGGTGACGAATTCGGGAAAGCGATTATCCACCAACACCGCGTTGGCATCGGCAACGAGCGTTGCGGCATCAGCCGGCAATACGTTGCCGAGATTGACGCCACGCCGCGTTGCGATGCTCTTCTCGCCGGTCGCATCGAGCAGGATCAGCGAAACCGACGCGGTGCCGCCGTCCACGCGCGCCACGCCGCTGCAATCCACGCCTTCCTTGGCGAGCTCGTCGAGAATGCGGTTGCTGGTGGCGTCGTTACTGCCGCCAAGCGGACCGGCGAAGGCTGCCCGTCCATTAAGCCGCGCGACGGCAACCGCCGCGTTCGCCGCGCAACCGCCGCCGGTAATGATGAACTCGGTTGCCGAAACCTTTTTGCCCGGGGTAGGGAAATTCTGCACGCGCATGACGATGTCTTGCACCGCGATGCCGGCACAGAGGATCTTCGGCGCTTTCTCTCGCAGCGCGGTTTCAATCAAAGCTGATCTCGTCCTCCAGCCAGGCGCGGATGATGTGATGTGCAACGGCGACCGGCGGCGGCGTGGTCAGCCCTTCCGGATGCCGGCGCAACATCATCGTTTCGATCTCGCTCTTGCTGAACCAGCGAGCATCCTCGAGTTCTCTGCGATCCACGACAATGTCCCGGGTCAGAGCTTGAGCGTGACAGCCAATCATCAGTGAGCTCGGGAATGGCCAGGGCTGCGAATGAAAATACACCACGCGACCGCAGGTGATGCCGGCTTCCTCATGCGTCTCGCGGCGTACCGCGTCCTCTATGGATTCGCCTGGCTCGATAAATCCGGCGAGGCACGACCACATGGTCGGCACGAACCGTGGCGAACGGCCGAGCAGACAGTGCTCGCCGTCGACCGCGAGCATGATCGCCACCGGGTCGGTGCGCGGGAAATGTTCGGCCTTGCACTTCGGGCAGTCGCGCCGCCAGCCTGCCTGCGTCGCTTGCGTCGACTCGCCGCAATTTGCACAGAAGCGGTGGCGCGCATGCCAGTTCAGTAGCGCCTTTGCCTCAGCGATCGGCGGCAGGTGCTCGGCTGCCGCCAGGCCGTACACCGCGATCGAGCGCAGGTCGGTCACATGAAAATCGCCGCAGGTTTTCAAACTCGCCGCTGTGACCGGCGAAATGCCGTAGCCGAAGCGACCGACGCCCTGCAAAAGGCCAAGGAATACGATTTCACTAGCCGGCGCCAGCGCGCGCGCTTCGTCAAGGCTGAATAAGGGATGGTGAACCCGGTCGCCCTTTTTCATCACGATCAGGTCGCCGCCGATCACATAGGTGCCGACATCAAGCTGCCCGGCCAACTGCGCAATCGCGTCATCGTCGGAACGCAACTCCGCAGCACGTTCGAGGCTGCTATGCGTGTAGCCGAGATGCGGTTTGGGGCCGAGTCTGGAACGAGGGGACATCGGCCGGCAAAATCGCACGCCCGCAGACAGGGCGCAATCGTGACGATTTCATTCACGGGTGCGCGGATACATCGCCTCGCGCCCACGTCGCAGCCGTTGCTGTCCCAGCACGCCCTGTTTGCCCGCGTACTTGCAAGGAAGTGATGGTGTTGGTGGTGGCGTATATTTCGCGCGTGCTCGATGCTGACGTCGACGACGAACAAGTGCATGAAATCAATCGTATCGGCAATGTTCTTCTGATCCGCCTTCGGAGGGTGATCGGCTGTACGACCGCGATGCGGAAGTCCATATGTTACTCCGAATATGTTGCGCGAAGAGTGAAGGCGGTGGCGCGCGAGATCAAGCCAGCGCCTGGTCGACCGCGCGCAGAACAATTTTCGGACTCAGCTCGTCGAGACACACGCTGCGGCTCATGATGTTGCGTTCGCAGCCTTCGAGTTGGCAGGGCATGCAGGGCAGGGGATTTTGCACCAGCCAGACGTTGCCGCGGTTCTGGATGCTGCCGCTCGCGTCCCACGGCGTCGGTAAACCGCCGACGGGCCATGGCCCCCAGAGCCGAGGGTCGGTCGGCCCGAATAGCGCGACCGTTCGGCAGCCGGCGGCGGCGGCGAGATGCGTGACGGAAGTATCCGGCCCGATATAAAGCCGAGCGCCCTTGAGCAGCGTCGTCACCCCGGCCCATTCG
>Ga0207728_100149_pt1 | contig 10883 bp, 6 predicted proteins | sample LuqExpMetageno54_FD_187812 | JGI IMG/M metagenome (GOLD analysis project Ga0207728, IMG submission 187812) | Tropical forest soil microbial communities from Luquillo Experimental Forest, Puerto Rico - Sample 54 (SPAdes) | ecosystem: Environmental > Terrestrial > Soil > Tropical forest ...
TCTTCTTCCATGGTCTCGAACTGCGGCCGCGGCGCGCGCACGATGGTGCCGGGCGAACGCGTGAGACCCGGCGCGATGGCATTGACGGTGATTCCATCGGGCGCCAGATCCGTCGCTAGCGCGCGCGTGAAGCCAACGATGCCGCCTTTGCTGGCCACATAATGCGCGAAGCCGGTGACGACCGAACCGAGCGTCGACGACGCCATGTTGACGACGCGGCCCCATTTGCGCGCGCGCATGCCCGACACGAAGGCGGCCGTCACGAGAAAAGTGCCGTCCAGATTGATTGACAGGACCTGCCGCCAGTCGGCGAAGGTCATCTCGGGGAATTCCTTTTGCGGAAAGATGCCGGCGCAGTTGATCACAATATCGACGTCGCTGAACTTCGACTGCACCTGCTTAGCCATGGCAGCGACCGATTGCTCCGACGAGACGTCGCACTCGACTGCTATGGCCTGCCGGCCCGCCGCTTCCACCAGTTTCACGGTGTCGCTGCCGTCGCCGATGTCCGCGATCGCGATGTGTACGCCGTCTTCCGCTAGCCTTTTCGCGAAGGCCTGCCCGATGCCGCCCGCTGCGCCGGTAATGACGGCAACTTTGTCCTTGTGCCCTTTGGCCATCGCTATCCCCGTTTTTCCGGACGGGGAGTATCACATGTGAATCGTGCGCTTTGCCACCGCCAAGGCGGCTTCCTTCACGGCCTCGGGCAGCGTCGGATGCGCGTGGCAGGTGCGCGCGATGTCCTCGGCGGAAGCGCCGAATTCCATGGCCAGCACCGCCTCGGCGATCATGTTGCCGGCGTCGGCGCAAACCAAGTGCACGCCAAGCACGCGGTCGGTCTTGGCATCGGCGAGGATCTTAACGAAGCCGTCGGTAGTGAGGTTCACCTTGGCGCGGCCATTGGCCGTCATCGGAAATTTGCCGACGTTGTAGGCGACGCCGGCTGACCTCAGCTCTTCCTCGGTTTTGCCGACGGTGGCGATTTCCGGATAGGTGTAGACGACGTTCGGAATGGCTTGGTAATTCACGTGACCGGCCTGCCCGATGAGAATCTCGGCGACGGCGACACCTTCGTCTTCCGCCTTGTGCGCGAGCATCGGCCCGGCGATCACATCGCCGATCGCCCAGATGCCGGGTATGTTGGTCGCGTAATAATGATCTACGACCACACGGCCATGCTCATCCAGCTTGACGCCGACCTCCTTGAGGCCGAGCCCTTCGGTATAGGGCACGCGGCCGATCGCAACCAAAACCACATCGGCTTCGATGGTCTCTGCGGCGCCGCCTTTGGCCGACTCGATGGTCACCTTCAGGCGCGAGCCCGAAATGTCGACCGCGGTGACCTTCGACGACAGCTTGAATGCAATGCCTTGCTTCTCGAACAGACGTTGCGCCTGCCGACGCAATTCGCTGTCCATCCCAGGCAGCACGCCGTCGAGAAATTCCACCACCGTCACCCTCGATCCGAGCCGCCGCCAAACCGAGCCGAGCTCGAGCCCGATCACCCCGGCGCCGACCACCAGGAGATGCTCCGGCACCAGGCTGAGCGTGAGCGCGCCGGTCGAGGAAACGATGCGCTTCTCGTCGATCTTGATACCACGCAATTTCGCCACGTCGGAGCCTGTCGCGATGACAATGGACTTGGTCTCAAGTGTTTGCATCTTACCGTCGGCGCCTTTCACCTCGACCACGCCAGGCGCGGTGATCCGACCAACACCGTGAAATGCGTCGATCTTATTCTTCTTGAGCAGGAACTCGACGCCCTTGACGTTGCCTTCGACGCCCTGGTCCTTGAACGCCATCATCGCCTTGAGGTCCAGCTTGGGCGCGGAGACGCCGATGCCCATCTTGCCGAAGATATGTTCAGCCTCATCGAACAATTGGGAAGCGTGCAGCAGCGCCTTTGAAGGAATGCAGCCAACATTGAGGCAGGTCCCGCCGAATGTCGTGCGCTTTTCCACCACCGCAGTCTTCAAACCGAGCTGCGCCGCGCGGATGGCGCAGACATAGCCGCCCGGGCCGGTGCCAATGACGATGAGATCGTAGGCCATACGCTCACAAATCCAGCACTATCCGCGCCGGGTCTTCCAGACCTTCCCTCACCCGCACCAGGAAGGTAACCGCCTCGCGGCCGTCGACTATGCGGTGATCGTAGGAGAGAGCGAGATACATCATCGGCCGCGCCTCGATTTTCCCGCCGACCACCATGGGCCGCTCCTGGATCTTGTGCATGCCTAGGATGCCCGACTGCGGCGCGTTCAGGATCGGCGTCGACATCAGCGAGCCGTAGATACCGCCGTTCGAGATGGTGAAGGTGCCGCCTTGCATCTCCTCGATCTTCAGCGCACCGTCGCGCGCGCGGCGGCCGAAATCGGCGATCGTCTTCTCGATTTCGGCGAGCGACATGGCGTCGGCTTCGCGCACCACCGGCACTACGAGGCCCTTGTCGGTACCGACGGCGACGCCGATGTGATAATAATTCTTGTAGACGATGTCGGTGCCGTCGATCTCGGCATTGACGGCGGGGATTTCTTTTAACGCCTGGATGCAGGCACGCACGAAGAAGCCCATGAAGCCAAGTTTGATGCCGTGCTTCTTCTCGAACAGTTCCTTGTATTGGTTGCGCAGGTGCATCACCGCGCTCATGTCGACCTCATTGAAGGTCGTGAGCATCGCGGCGGTGTTCTGTGCGTCCTTCAGCCGGCGTGCGATGGTTTGTCGCAGCCGCGTCATGTGCACGCGCTCTTCGCGCGCCCCATCCTCGGCGGGCGACGGCGCCCGCATCGGCACCGGTGCCGGTGTCGGGACGAGCGTCGGCTGCGCGGCGGCGCGTTCGATCGCGGCCAGCATGTCGCCTTTGGTCACCTGACCGTGCAAGCCGGTGCCGGCGACATTGGAGGGATCGACACCGCTTTCCGCCGCCAACTTACGCACCGACGGTGGTGACGGCATTTCGTGCCGCAGCGGTCGCTCGGGACCGGCGACGACGGGCTTAGTCTTGGCAGTCCTTTCCTCCGGCGCGTCGATCGCGGGCTTGGTGGCGGCCGCAGGCTTCGCCGCCACGGCGGCGCCGTCCTTGATTGCGCCGAGCAGCGCGCCGACGGCGACGGTGTCGCCTTCTTTCGCTGCGATGTCCGATAAGACACCGGCGGCGGGCGCCGGCACTTCTAGCGTGACCTTGTCGGTTTCCAGCTCGACCAGTGGCTCGTCCACCGCCACCGCATCGCCCGGCTTCTTGAACCACTTACCGACGGTCGCTTCGGTGATCGATTCGCCGAGGGTGGGCACGCGGATATCAGCCATGGCCATTCCCTCTAACTGAGCGCCTCGTCAAGCAACTGCTTGAGCTGCGCCAGGTGCCTCGACATCAATCCGACCGCGGTCGACGCGGCGGCGGGCCGCCCGGCATAGCGCATCGAGCGGTGCTTGGCGCCGATCTGGTTGAGGATCCACTCCAGGAAGACGTCGACGAAGAACCAGGCACCCATGTTGCGCGGCTCTTCCTGGCACCACAGCATCTCGGCCTGCTTGAAGCGCGACAGCTCGGAAATCAGCGCCTTGGTAGGGAACGGATAGAGTTGCTCGATGCGCAGGAGATAGATGTCGTCGATGCCGCGCTTCTCGCGCTCCTCGTAGAGATCGTAATAGACCTTGCCGCTGCACAGGATGACGCGGCGGATCTTGTCGTCCGCGACGAGCTTGATCTTCTCCTGCGGCAACGTCTGCGCGTCGTCCCACAGAAGACGATGGAAGGTTGTGGCGGGCCCGAGCTCGTCGAGCCTGGAGATCACGCGTTTGTGGCGCAGCAGGCTCTTCGGCGTCATCAGGATCAGCGGTTTGCGGATTTCACGCTTCAACTGCCGGCGCAGGATGTGGAAATAGTTCGCCGGTGTGGTGCAGTTCGCCACCTGCATATTGTCTTCGGCGCACATCTGCAGATAGCGCTCTAGCCGCGCCGAGGAGTGCTCCGGCCCCTGCCCTTCGTAACCATGCGGCAGTAAACAGACAAGGCCCGACATGCGCAGCCATTTGCGCTCGCCGGACGAAATGAACTGATCGAACACCACCTGCGCTCCGTTAGCGAAGTCGCCGAACTGCGCCTCCCAAAGCGTCAGCGCGTCCGGCTCGGCGGTGGAATAGCCGTATTCGAAGCCGAGCACGGCCTCCTCCGACAGCATCGAATTGAGTACCTCGTAGCGCGCCTGGGCGCCGCCGAGATGATTGAACGGCGTGTAGCGCGCCTCGGTCTCTTGGTCGAACAGCACCGAGTGGCGCTGCGAGAAGGTGCCGCGCTCCGAGTCCTGACCGGACAAGCGGACCGGATGGCCTTCCTTCAACAACGAGCAGAAGGCGAGTGCCTCGGCGGTCGCCCAATCGATGCCCTCACCGGTCTCGATCGCCTTGGCGCGATGGTCGAGGAAGCGCCGGATGGTCCTGTGAACGTGGAAGCTCTCCGGCACCGCGACGATCTTCTTGCCGATGTCGCGCAGCACGCCGAGATCGAGGCCAGTATGGCCGCGGCGCGGATCTTCCAGGCTGCCGGGGGCAGCCTTCAGGCCAGACCAGCGGCCGTCAAGCCAGTCGGCCTTATTCGACTTGTATCCCTGCGCCGCCTCGAACTCGGCATCGAGGCGCGCGCGCCAGTCGGCCTTCATTTTCTCGACCTCGCCTTCGGTGACGACGCCTTCGCCGATGAGCTTCTTGGAATAGATTTCCTGCGTGGTCGGGTGCGAACGGATCTTCTGATACATCAGCGGCTGTGTGAACGACGGCTCGTCGCCTTCGTTATGGCCAAAGCGCCTGTAGCAAAACATGTCGATGACCACCGGCTGCTGAAATTTCTGCCGGTATTCGGTCGCCACCTTGGCAGCAAACACCACCGCCTCCGGATCGTCGCCGTTCACGTGGAAGATTAGCGCCTCGATCATCTTGGCAACGTCGGACGGATAGGGCGACGAGCGCGAATAGCGCGGATAGGTGGTGAAGCCGATCTGGTTGTTGACGATGAAATGGATCGAGCCGCCGGTACGGTAACCCTTCAGGCCCGACAGACCGAAGCATTCCGCCACCACGCCCTGGCCAGCAAAGGCGGCGTCGCCATGCATCAGCAGTGGCAACACCATCCGGCGATCGTGGGCTGTAGCACCGTGCTGATCCTGCTTGGCGCGCACCTTGCCAAGCGTCACCGGATCGACGATCTCCAGATGCGACGGGTTGGCAGTGAGCGACAAATGCACACTATTGCTGTCGAACTCGCGGTCGGACGAGGCGCCGAGATGATATTTCACATCGCCAGAGCCTTCGGTTTCCTCGGGCGTCGATGAGCCGCCCTTGAATTCGTGGAACAGGGCGCGGTGCGGCTTGCCCATCACCTGGGTAAGCACGTTGAGCCGGCCACGGTGAGGCATGCCGAGCACGATCTCCTTCACGCCGAGATTGCCGCCGCGCTTGATGATCTGCTCAAGTGCCGGGATCAGCGACTCGCCCCCATCGAGGCCGAAGCGCTTGGTGCCGGTGTATTTGACGTCGAGAAATTTCTCGAAGCCTTCCGCCTCCACCAGTTTATTGAGGATGGCGCGCTTGCCCTCGCGGGTGAATTGGATCTCCTTGTCCTTGCCTTCGATACGCTCCTGGATCCAGCTCTTCTGCGCAGCGTTGGAGATGTGCATGAATTCGACGCCGAGCGTCTGACAATAGGTGCGCCGCAGGATGGCTACGATCTCGCGCATAGACGCGAAGTCGAGGCCGAGCACCTTGTCGAGGAAGATCTTCCGGTCAAGATCGGCGTCACTAAAGCCGTAGGAACGCGGATCGAGTTCCTCCTCATTCTTCTCTGGTTCGAGCCCAAGCGGATCAAGCTTGGCGTGAAAATGGCCGCGCATGCGATAAGCACGAATCAGCATCAGCGCGTGGATTGAATCGCGCGTCGCCTGCTGCACATCGCTCGCGCCTATATCGACGCCCGTCGTCTGCGCCTGCTTATTGATCTTGTCGGAGATGAGTCGCTCGGTCTCAGCCCACTGCCCGTCTAGTGCCGCCAACAGATCGCCGTTGGGCCGCCCCGGCCAGTTCGGATTCTTCCAGGAGGGGCCGCGCGCGCTCTCGGCAACGTCGGAAGCCTTATCCTTCAGGCTCTTGAAGAACTCCTGCCATTGCGCGTTGACCGCGGTGGGGTCGGCTTCGTATTTGGCGTAGAGGTCTTCGATATAGGTGGCGTTACCGCCATAGAGGAACGAGGTGCGGGTGAAGGCGGCGTTGGCTTCCTGGCGCGACATGGCTATTTTCGATCCTTGCACGGCGAAATCGGCACGTTGCGGGCGCAACAGCCGCATTAAATCCCCCGGCTGCGGATTTGATCTTTTAACGCTATTTATGACGTCTGTAAGTCCACAAAAGCCCTAAGGACTGAATCAGGATTTCAATACTTCTACGAGGGTCTTCCCGATTCGGGCGGGGGAGGGCGACACCTTTATCCCCGCCGATTCCATGGCGGCGATCTTGGATTCGGCATCGCCCTTGCCGCCGGAAATGATCGCGCCGGCATGGCCCATGCGACGGCCCGGTGGCGCGGTGCGCCCGGCGATGAAGCCGACCATCGGCTTCTTGCGGCCGCGCTTGGCCTCGTCCTTAAGGAATTGCGCGGCGTCTTCTTCTGCCGAGCCGCCGATCTCGCCGATCATGACGATCGAGTCGGTCTTTTTGTCGGCCAGAAACATTTCCAGCACGTCAATGAACTCGGTGCCCTTGACGGGGTCGCCGCCGATGCCGACCGCAGTCGTCTGCCCAAGGTTCTCGCGGCTGGTCTGGAAGACCGCTTCATAGGTGAGCGTGCCGGAGCGCGAGACGATGCCGACCGAGCCGGGCTTGAAAATATTGCCGGGCATGATGCCGATCTTGCACTGGTCCGCCGTCATCACGCCCGGGCAGTTCGGCCCGACCAGGCGCGACTTAGAGCCAGAAAGCGCGCGTTTGACCTTGACCAGGTCCATCACTGGAATGCCCTCGGTGATGCAGACGATGAGCGGGATCTCGGCCTGGATCGCCTCACAGATCGCGTCCGCCGCGCCGGCCGGCGGCACGTAGATGACGCTGGCGTCGCAGCCGGTCTTCTCGCTCGCCTCGGCCACCGTGTCGAATACTGGCAGATTGAGATGAAATGAGCCGCCTTTGCCGGGCGACGTGCCGCCCACCATCTTGGTACCGTAGGCGATCGCCTGCTCGGAGTGGAACGTGCCGTTCTTGCCGGTGAAGCCCTGGCAGATGACCTTGGTGTTCTTGTCGATCAGCACGGACATCACGCAGCCTCTTTCACCGCTTTAACAATCTTCTGCGCCGCATCGTCGAGGTCGTCGGCCGACGTCACGTTAAGTTTGGACGCGGCGATGATCTTTTTGCCGAGCTCGACATTGGTGCCTTCTAGGCGGACCACCAGCGGCACCTTCAAGCCGACTTCCTTCACCGCCGCTACCACCCCCTCGGCAATCACATCGCATTTCATGATGCCGCCGAAGATGTTTATGAGGATACCCTTCACGTTCGGATCGGAAGTAATGATCTTGAATGCCGCCGCCACCTTCTCCTTGGTGGCGCCGCCGCCGACGTCCAGGAAGTTTGCGGGCATCATGCCGTAGAGCTTGATGATGTCCATGGTCGCCATGGCGAGACCGGCGCCGTTGACCATGCACCCGATCGAGCCATCGAGCGATATGTAGTTGAGGTCGTATTTTGAAGCCTCGACTTCCTTCTCATCCTCTTCGGTGAGATCACGCAACGCGACGATGTCGGGGTGCCGGTAGAGCGCGTTGTCATCGAATCCGATCTTGGCGTCGAGGCAGATCAGCTTGCCGTCCTTGGTTATCACCAGCGGATTGATCTCCAACAGACTCATGTCCTTGGCGCCGAATGCGGCATAGAGCTTCGGTAGCAGGGCCTCCACCTGCTTGGCGAGATCGCCGGCAAGTTTCAGCGCGTGCGCCACGCGGCGGCCGTGATGCGGCATGATGCCAGTGGCCGGATCGACCGAAAATGCGAGGATCTTCTCAGGGTGGTTCTTCGCCACTTCCTCAATGTCCATGCCGCCCTCGGTGGAGACCACAAACGCGACGCGCGAGCTTTCGCGGTCAATCAGCGCCGAGAGATAGAATTCGCGGTCGATAGTCGAGCCTTCCTCGACGTAGAGGCGGTTGACCTTCTTGCCCTGCGGCCCGGTCTGATGGGTGACCAGGGTAGAGCCGAGAATGCGAGTCGCTTCGTTTTTCACTTCGTTGAGGGACTTCACAACCTTGACGCCGCCAGCCTTGCCGCGGCCGCCGGCGTGGATCTGCGCTTTCACCACCCAGACGGGACCGCCGAGTTGTTGGGCGCCTTTCAACGCCTCGTCGACGGTGAATGCGGGCACCCCCCGTGGCACCGGCACGCCGAATTCGCGCAATACCGCCTTCGCCTGATACTCGTGAATATTCATGCAATGAACCTTGAATTTGTGTCCCGGGCGCAGCGTGAAGTGTGCGCTCCCGACCCGGGACCGTTATGAACTTAAATCCCTAGGCCAAATTCGGCGCGATCTTCTTGCAGGCCTCGACCAGGCCCTGCACCGCAGCCACCGACTTCTCGAACATGCCGCGTTCGGCGCCGTTAAGCTCGATTTCGACGACGCGTTCGACACCTTTGGCGCCGATGACAACGGGCACACCGACATAGAGATCCTTCACGCCGTACTCGCCGTTGAGCCAGGCGGCGCAGGGCAGCACGCGCTTTTTGTCGAGCAGGTAGCTCTCCGCCATCCCGATGGCGGATGCGGCCGGCGCGTAGAAGGCGGAGCCGGTCTTCAGGAGGTTGATGATTTCGGCACCGCCATTGGCGGTGCGCTTGACGATCTCGTCGACGCGCGCCTGCGTGGTCCAGCCCATCTTCACCAGATCAGGCACCGGAATGCCGGCTACCATGGAATAGCGCGTCAGCGGCACCATAGTATCACCGTGGCCTCCGAGCACGAAGGCGGTGACGTCTTCCACCGACACATTGAACTCGTCGGCGAGGAAATATCTGAAACGAGCGCTGTCGAGCACGCCCGCCATGCCGACCACCTTCTGTTGCGGCAGGCCGCAGGATTTCTGCAGCGCCCAGACCATGGCGTCGAGCGGATTGGTGATGCAGATTACGAAACTGTTCGGCGCGTATTTCTTGATGCCGGAGCCGACTTGACTCATCACTTTCAAATTGATGTCAAGCAAATCATCGCGGCTCATCCCCGGCTTCCGTGGCACGCCAGCGGTGACAATGCACACGTCAGCGCCTTCAATCGCCTCATAGCTGTTGGTGCCGGTTACTTTGGCATCAAAGTCGTTGACCGGTGAGGACTCGGCGATATCGAGCGCCTTGCCCTGCGGGATGCCTTCCATGACGTCGAACAATACGACGTCGCCGAGTTGTTTGAGGCCGATGAGGTGAGCGAGCGTGCCGCCGATCTGGCCAGCGCCGATCAATGCAATCTTGTTACGCGCCATGGTGGGAAATCTCTCGATTAAAGGTCGGGTCGCGAGGGGTTATCCGGTCTGGCTGGCGACGACAAGCCACCGGACGGCAGTGAACATATGCTTCTGGGCCTTTTATGCATAATACCAATATAGCCGGCGGTCGGAGTCCAGCCGTCGTTTGAGCGCCCCTACCGGGCCACCCCGCTGGCACAGCGGTTACGCATCGCCTGGTCCTCAGGTCTCAACGATTTTGCCGATGTCGACGGAAGGCCCCTCCCGCGGACCGTGCGGCAGGCCGAGATAAGATTGCGAGCGCATCTCGATCAAGCGCGAGACCGTGCGCTTGAATTCATTGGCCTCATAACCATCGGTTGCTGTGTAGAGGTCGTCCGGCTGTGCCTCTGCCGAGGCCACCAGCTTCACCGCATGGTCATGGAGCGTGTCGATCAGGATGATGAAGCGCTTGGCCTCGTTGCGGCGGGTTATGTCCATCACCGGGATATCCTCAAGAATGAGAGTGTGGAATTCGTGCGCGATTCGCAGGTAGTCGGTGGCGCCCAGCGGCCTGGCGCAGAGATCATCGAAAAAAAAGCTTGCAACGCCCATGGCGGCCTGCGGAACCTTCACGATGCGACCCTTCACGATCAAATCATGCGGCTTACCGGGTTCGTTGTCGGCCAGCCGCCGCCAGGCCTCATCGAGCGCGTTTTTGGCCGTGGCGTCGGTGGGTGCGTGCCAAGTCGGCATCCCGGTCAGCTTTTCCAGCCGGAAATCGGTGCGGGCGTCGAGACGCACGACGTCGCAATGTTTCTGAAGCAGCGTCAGGAAGGGCAGGAACAGGCCGCGGTTGAGCCCATCTTTGTAAAGCTCGCTGGGGTGCAGGTTGGAGGTCGCCACCATAACGACGCGCAACTCGAACAGCCGCGTGAACAAACGGCCAAGGATCATGGCATCAGCGATGTCGGTGACGTGGAACTCGTCGAAGCAGAGCAGCCAGGTTTCCTCGGCGATGGCTGCCGCGGCGCGCTGGATCGGGTCTTGGTCGGACAAGGCGCCCGACTTGATGTCTTGCCGATAAATGTAAATCCGCTCATGAACGTCGGCCATGAATTCGTGGAAATGAACCCGGCGCTTGCGCTGCACGGCACTCGTCTCGAAAAATAGATCCATCAGCATGGTCTTGCCGCGGCCGACCGCACCGTAGAGGTATAGGCCCTTCGACGAGGACCCGCCCTCCCCCCGTTTACCGAACAGCCAGCCGAGCGAGGACGTCTTGCGCGCTAACCGGTGCTCTACGAGGCGTTGTTCCAGACTAGCGAGGTGTTGGGCTACCACCAACTGACCCGGATCGGCTTCAATCTTGCCGGCGGCGATAAGCGTCGCGTAGCGTGTGCGGAAATCAGGCAT
>Ga0207728_100157_pt1 | contig 10618 bp, 11 predicted proteins | sample LuqExpMetageno54_FD_187812 | JGI IMG/M metagenome (GOLD analysis project Ga0207728, IMG submission 187812) | Tropical forest soil microbial communities from Luquillo Experimental Forest, Puerto Rico - Sample 54 (SPAdes) | ecosystem: Environmental > Terrestrial > Soil > Tropical forest ...
ACACTGCCAACAAATTGTCGAGCAGAATAACGTTGGCTGTAAGCTGCTTGACTTGATTGCTCCTTGTGTCGAATGAGGCTTTTGCGGCTCCAATTAATAAACCTAGCACTAGTGCGGCTATCGTTGCAGTGAGGCCTGCACCAAGACGCACTACGTCCTGTGTTTCTTTGCTGAGATGATGGTCCGGTAATGCGCGGCGAAATGCGGTACCAATAAAGATACCGCCCAGCACCAACAAAAATATCACGAAAGAAAATGTTAAGGAGCTCATGTGTTGGCTATCTGGGCCGATAAACGTGCCTGACGTTAGACATGGCTGATCTATTTAGCAATTCCCCGAAGGGGTCTGTCCTTTGCAGTGCGGTTGCTGCCTTGGAGACGCAATTGAAAAAGGCAAGCTCCAAAAGCGGCCCTACTACAAAAATCGGCAACACGTATTTCATATTACTAGAGGCGTGATGAATTGGCGCGATGTGTTGCTTTTGATAATCGGCGTTGTTATGCCGATCACTGTGTTAATTTCAGCGCGCTGGTTTTACTGACGAACGCGTGCGGGTAGGGAGCGTAAAGGTATCAACAAAAATTTTTGAGCCCTTTTTTCCCGCCACGGGTCTCGCTTCGTGGGGCCCGATTGAACAGAGACGGACAATCCAGAAGAAGCAGTCCGGCCAAAGTCTCAGCAGACACGGTAAGCCTGCATCGCAAATCCAAGCCCCGAATCACAGCGGCAGAGGTTGCCGTTGATCCGGGGCCCAGACCGTCGCTCCCCGCTGGGGTGATTCGCGCGGCTGGAGAGGTCGGGTAGTTAATTGGAATCAGCTCGAGCACCGCTCGCTCCGCCTTCCAGATTTCTGCCATCATCAGGCCGGCAGTGGTCTTCCTGCGGTCTCAGGCAGCAACGGTACCAGTATGAAGCCCAGGATGTATATGAATGAAAATGCCACCGCCACGTTGCTAAAGCCACCGAGCTGGGCGATGAGCGCGCCAGCGAACATCGGTCCCAAAAATGCGATGAAGCGCGGGCTATTGAAGGTGAACGCCATGCCGGTTGCACGCATGCGTGTTGGGAATAGTTCCGGCAGCCACACTGACATCCACGAATATTGCCCAAGCGTGAAGAAGCCGTTGATCCCCGCAACGACCAACAGCAGATGCAGGTCGGTCGTCCATAGATAAAGTAAAGGTGTCAGTAGTAATGAGGCTGCAAAGAAGATCATCACCACCGGCTTGCGACCGAAATTGTCGGCAAAAAAACCCAAGCCGATGTAGCCGCAGATTGCGCCAATGTTGTAACTCATGCCGGCATAACTGGCCCACGTCTGCGCCGGTAGCCCTGCCTTGCTGGCTGCTGTTGCTATGAACGGCGGCACCCAGGTGGAGATGCCCCACCACGCAACCGTCGTCGTCAGCGACATCAGGAATACGATGATCGTACGTTTGCGGATCTCGGGATCGGCAAAGAGATCTGCGAAGGTGAAACGCGTAAGTGCGTGTTCTTCTGCGTTTAACGCAGTGCCACTTTTCTTTCGCGCGCGCGCGGACTTCCGTTTTTCATTACTGCGCTCCCATTTCCAGGACTCTGGTACGCCGGTGCGCAGCCACAGCGCGAATAGTGCGGGTATGACGCCAATGAAAAACATGATTCTCCAGGCGTGCGGTCCGTAGCCACTGACAAACAGCCAAGTGAAGGAGGCTAAGAAGAAACCAATACCAAGGCCGCACTGCATCAGTCCCGCACCGCGGCCGCGTGCATTATCTGGCCACACTTCCGCGGTCATCGAAGCGCCTGTCGACCATTCCGATCCGATCGCGATGCCAACCACGAAACGCAGCAGCGCAAACGACACCCAGTCCCAAGCGAATCCGGACAGGCCCGTGGTTATCGAATATGCAAGGATCGCAAAGATCATGGTGCGCCGGCGACCGATATAGTCGGCGAGAACGCCACCGATCACCCCGCCAATGCCCCAGCCCAGCAGGGTGATGCCGATGACCGTACCGGCGTAACCCGGAATCTGGCCGAATTGCGAAGGGTCGAGCAGATCGCGAAGCGCGACGGCCACCACCAGGATCAGAGAAAACGTTTCATAGCCATCAAACGTCCAGCCAAGATTCGATGCAAATACGGTTTTCCATTGAGTTGCGTTGAGGCTGCGATACCACGGTTGCGCAACAGCCACAGATGCCGTCTTCATTGGGTCAATCCCTCCCTCAAGGTTCGTCCTTTACGATCAGCCGGTTGATCCAGCCTTGGACTTACGAGCGGCCAATTTGACCGCGTTTACGATCTCTGGATAAGCGCCACAGCGGCACAAATTACCGGACAGGTGGTCGCGGATTTGCTCATCATCGGGGTCGGACGTCTGTTCAAGCAGCGCCTTGGTCATCAACACGAAGCCCGGTGTGCAATAGCCGCATTGGAAAGCGCCGCATTCGATGAATGCTTGCTGGACCGGATCGAGCTTCCCCGTCGGGGCGAGGCTTTCGACGGTAACAACTTCGGTCCCGTCGAGAAACACTGCGAGATAAAGGCAGCCCGACAGGGGCCTTCCATCTACCAGAACCGTGCAGCAGCCGCAGAGCCCCTGCCCACAACTCTCGCGCGCGCCGAATAATGCAAACTGCGCCTGCAGCATTTCCACCACATTATGGTGCGGCTGCACGTTGACACTAACCGATCGACCGTTGAGAGTAAAATTGATGGTCCGCGCCGAACGCATCAATCGTCTCCAAGCGGCCTGTTGTCCTTGACGTACAAGCCGCGCAACACTGCCTCGGCAGTCATCGGCAACTCGGTAAGGCGCACGCCAATCGCATCATCGATCGCATTGGCGATAGCCGGCGAGACCCCGAACGTCGCGAGCTCTCCGACCCCCTTGGCGCCGAAAGGCCCGTTGTCCTGGACAGCGTCCACGGTCATGTTCTCCATCACTGGCGGGACGTCGTGAATGGCTGGGATCTTGTAATCGGCCAGCGACGCGTTGGTGATCTGACCACCGTCGACATGCATCTTTTCGAACATGCTGAACCCAAGCTGCATCAACGAGGCACCGGATAGCTGTGTCTCGACGATCTTCGGATTGATCGGCTTACCGACGTCGGCAACATTGATAAGCCTGGTAATGCGCACATGCCCGGTCTCGGTATCGACTTCGAGCTCGACGCCGCTGCCAGCCACCATCCAGAACGGCGTCACGTCGGTGGTGAGACCTGAGCTATCCGGCGGGATGTAATCAGGCTTGTAGATACCGGTGCCTACGATATTGCCGGCCTGCATGCCATATTTCTTGCGGAACAAGTCACCAAGCGGAGTATTGCTGCCTTCGGGCTCGCCCAACTCACGCCGCAGCGCCGCAATCTTGTCGCGCGCTTCCTCGGCGGCCAGCCGCACGGCATGACCCATGTGGAACAGCGAACGCGAACCAAGCGTGCCCATATCATATGGCGTGACGTCGGTGTCGCGCGGCACCACTCGTACCGATTCCGCTGGCATGTCTAGGACCTCGCCAACCATCTGCGCCATGGCCGTGTCGGAACCTTGTCCCATGTCGACAGTGCCGCAATAGAGCGTGGCACTACCATCGGCCGCAACATTGACGACCGCCACCGAGGTTGTTGGCGAGATCACTGCCTTTAACGCGACCGCGAGCCCACGACCGCGTCGCACCACGCCTTGTCCCCGGTCAAAAGGTTTTTTCCAGTTGAGCCGCTCGGCGATGCGGTCGAGTACCTTTTCGATCGCGGCGTTTTTTAGGATCGTGCCGGTAGCCTGCGGGCGACCATCGTGCAGTAGATTCTGTTTACGGAAGTCGACCGGATCACGTTTGAGCGCACGCGCGATCATGTCGGTGTGGCTTTCGTAGGCCCACACCAATTGCGGAATGCCAAAGCCGCGCAATGCGCCGGCCGGCGTTAAATTGGTATAGAGTGCGTAAGAATCGATCGAAACATTGTCGATGTCATAAGGGCCAGATGCCGTGAAGCCGGATTTCTGGGTCAGCCGCGGGCCGACATCGGCATAAGCACCACCATTCCACCAAACTTCGCATTTGCGCGCGATTATCTTGCCATCTTTGTCGATGCCGCTTTTGATGCGAAACGTGCTCGGATGCTTAGTGATGGTATAGAACTGCTCTTCCATCGTGAGCGCAACTTTGACCGGCCTGCGCGCCAGCATCGAGAGCGCGACTGCGAGCGCTTCCATCTTGATATAGAGCTTGCCGCCGTAGCCACCCCCGAGATACGGCACCTTCACGCGCACGCGATTTTCAGGCCAGCTGAGCAATCGCGCAATCTCGGTACGCACAAAGGAGGGACTTTGCGCGCCGGAATAAATGGTGACGCCGTCTTCGCGGTAGTCCGCGATCGAGGCATATGGCTCCAGCGCTAGGTGCAGCACTTTCTGGGTGCGGAAGGTGTGCTCGAAGACATGCGCGGCCGAGGCAAATCCCTTATCCACGTCGCCGCGCCGCAGTCGAAAATCGAGTGCAATATTGGTGCCCTTTCGACCCTTGAGATGTTTGAGATCAGCAAAGATGCCAGCTGGTTTTAGCTCCTCGTGCACTAATACTTTGTTTTCGGCAGCCTCGACCTCATCGAATATGGCGGGTAGCTCTTCATATTCGGCGATAATCCGCTGTGTTGCTTGCTCCGCGATATGCGGATCGGCTGCCAACACAGCCGCAACCGGCTCACCGACAAAATGCACTTTGCCGATAGCAAGGATCGGCTGATCGTGAAACGCTGGCCCATAATATGGATCCGGGATGACAGTCCGGATGTCGTCGCCAGTGTAGACGCCAAAAACGCCGGGGATCTTCTTCGCGTCAGTGGTGTTGATCGACTTTATGCGGCCATGCGCCACGGTGCTTCGTAAAATCTTGGCCTGCAGCATACCTGGAAGTTGCATCAAGTGAGTGTACTCGGCACGGCCGGTCACTTTTTCGCGCGCCTCGAGACGAGGCAGCGAACGGCCGACCTGATGGCCGACTTGCGGTTTAATTGCTTTCATCAGTGTGGCGCTCCGCGCGGCTCCATCGCTGCGCGTACAGCCCGCGCGGTGAAGACGCGTAGCAATTCGCGCTTGTAAGAGGCAGAGCCGCGTATGTCCGCTATGATGTCGGCTTCTTCGGCGGCGATGTCCGCAACCCTCTTCAGATGCACTTCATTCGCAATTTGACCGTTTAAAGCCCTTTCCGCCGCTGTCAGACGCATCGGCTTGCTCGTCGCCGCACTCACAACGAGCCGCACAGATCTCACGGTATCGCCCTCGCCAACAATCGCCGCCGCAAGGCCCAGCGCTGGCCAATCATCCACCGAGCCGGCGGTGACTTTAAAATAGACCGCTTGACTGTTGCCTTGTGTCGGAATGCGCAGTTCAGTGATCAGCTCGTTCTTGGCCAGCGCCGTTTCGTAATAACCGGTCAGCAGATCCTCGACCGTCATACTGCGTTCGCTGGAAATGCCGGCAATTGAGACGGAGGCGCCGAGCGCGATCAGCACCGGCGGTAGGTCCATATGCGGGTCGGCATGTGCCAGCGCGCCGCCGATCGTCGCGACGTTGCGTACGCGCACATTTGCCAGCCGCCGCATCGTGCGCGCGATCACTGGCGCCGCGCGCTTCACTTCGGACGAATGCTCGATTGCTGTAAGCGGCGTCATTGCACCGATCTTAAGCTCGCCGTCCATGGTGGACGTTATTTGGCCGAGCCCGTTGCGCAATCTTCGCAAGCTCACCAGCCGGGTCGGCCGAAACACTCCGGCCTTCATCATCAGCATCAGCGCGGTGCCACCGGCAATTGGCCGTACATCGGGATCGTCTGGGTCGATCAACGCTATCGCTTCCTTGAGAGATGCCGGCTCAACGAGGTCAAACGGTGTCAATGCGCAGTCCCTCGACCGCCGATGGCGAAGGCAGCGACTAGCCTTTCGGTAAAATGCTTTTCCATGTCCTTCGCCTTCGCTTTCAGTACGGGCTGGCCCATGCTACCCAATTTTCCGGTTATGGTGGCGTCGACTGAGTAATGGATCGTTGTTTGCCCGCTGGTCTCCGACAAACGCGTTGTCGTGATGGCCGTCAACCGACCCACAATACCAAAAGGCGTGCCCTCAACCTTGGCCTCGATCAGCTCGGGGGGCGAAAGCTGTGTGAGTTCCACTTCCGCTTTGAATTTGAAGCGCAAGTAAGCGACATGGGTTTCGAGAATGGCGCTGAAATGAGTGGCATCAATGGCTTCGAGATTGCGCACGCCTTCGATGCAAGAGGCGAAGAACGGTGCATCGCTGAGGGCCTTAAAAACCGCATCCCGCGGTGCAACAACTGTAATATCACCCGCGAAATTCAAAATAACTGACTTTCTGGACCAGCCCAGATTGGATGATCCAGCTGGAATATTAGTTTAAAGTTGACGGTTTCACCAGCGTGGGCGCCAATGGCGTAATGCTCCGCATCAAATCGCGGCCTTAACCGAAAAATTTAAAATAGGGGCGGATGTCGGCGGAGGGTGAACCAGACAACTAGTGACGCCTTCGCCACGTGCATTAGCAATCTTGTGTTTGTCGCTATCCGATGACCCATTGCAGAGCTTCGTTTTCGGTACTTTTGTCATATGCTCTCACCTCCGGATGGACAAATCTGCTGATTATGCGGATCAGCCAATGCTGCCATTTGTGTGCAGCGATAATGGCGATGCGTTCTACTTTTCGATGGTGGCCTTTTATGAAAGCCACATGATTCTTAAGAGCCGATATATTCTCCCAACCGTGAAATTTAGAAGCGTCGATCAGCAACCTAATGTTGTTTTGCTGCCTTATGAGGGGATCAACTTGCAACGCAAGTTTCTGGAAGTCATCAGATCTAAACTTCTCCGGCGCCGTGAGTCTCAGTGCTTTGGGAGAGATGGCCTCTGTCTTAATCATGCAAAACCTCGCCGTCCCCGCATTGCAACCATTGATCAATGGCTGCCGAATCGCTCCCGGGCGCCTCGTGCTCACGCCTATCATTCAAATAATGATCAGGCGCCGCCAACAACGTGCCACGCTTACGAAGCTCCGTATTGATCGAAGAGTTCCAAAGGGCTAAGCTCCGACTCAACGCAAATTGCGACCGGTTTTGTTGTGTCAACCTAGCGGTTTGCGCGGTTAACGTCGCCCCCAATCGAATATGAGGTTAAGCATGCATAGAATGTTTACCGTATGCGCAACAGCCATTGCGATCCTTGCCGCCAGTGCAATTGCTTCACCTCGCGCAGGGGCGATGACCAGTAGTTTACCGGCAGATCTTCGTGCGGCAATTCACCAAACCAGTGGGGAACAGTACGTAACCCAAGTCGCGTATCGAGGGTGTGGGTACTACTGGTTTGTCTGTCGAGCCTGGTGGGCAGCGTGCGGATGGGAAGGCCCGTATTTCCTCCGTCCAAACGGTAGGTACGTCTATATGTGCCGGTGAGGAAGGACTCGCACTAGAAGCCGCATTTATTGGCGGCCAACTTATTAGATGCGATCTTCAGTTGTGCGAGCGCTTCGCACAATGGTCGGCTGCAAAATTGCACAAGATCAGTCCGCCTACGCGTGTCAATTATGCGCGCGTAGTGCGAGCGTAGTGGGTTTTTGCTAAATGAAAATCATGAAAGGGATGATGTTTACGGCTGCTGTCATGGCAACACTTTGCTCTAATGCTCATTGCACCCAAGCATTGCACAATGGGCCTTGGTGTTCTGTGGTGAATACCGGTGCCGGTAGAATGGAATGGGACTGCCGATATCGAACAATCGAAGAATGCGTACCAAATGTGCTGTCGGGCAACCGTGGCTTTTGCGATCGCAACCCATCCTATAGGCTCAAGACGAAGAAGCAAAATAATCTACACTCGGGCTAATCCTTTCGGGTAGATCCGACCAAAGGAATGCGCTTACAACTGTGCGCTTACAGTAACCGTAGTGCGCATCAACAGCCAATAGTCAACGGAGCGAGCAAGTGTAGGCGAGTCCATAATGGCAGACTTGTGGCTTTACGCACCAATCGGACGTCTGTGCCGTCAATGCGTGGCTATCACGCCGTATTCCTGAAGAGCTTCTATCACCCCATGGAAAATAAGGCCTCCACCCATGGCGGCGACGAAAAACCCGACGATGCGAGTGACCGCATCAATCCCCATAGGACCAATTCGCCCAAGGAGATTCTTCGCATGGGCCAAGCATAGATACGTCACAAACATCGTTAGCAGAATGGCGGCCGCAATCGCGAGAAAGGACAAGAATTCAAACTCGGAGTGCTTTACGAGCGACGTCATGCCAAGCGTTGTCGCGATGGCGCCAGGGCCGCACATCAAGGGCATGGCGAGCGGCACAAAAGCAATGTCGGCTCTTTTTCCGTCCCCATTGGCCGTCAATATCGATCCGCCCGAGGACGAGCCCGAAAATAGTTCGAAGCCAATCCGTAGCAAAACAATTCCGCCCACAACGCGAACCATGCTCAGGGAAATGCCGAATATTCGCAAAATAAGCGTGCCAAAGATCAGAAAGAAGAACAGCAGTAGCGTGGCGTAGAGACACGAACGTCCGGCAACCCGTCGGTGCAGCTCGGCATCCTCACCTTCAAGTAGTTTGAGAAAGACCGGCAATGCTTCAAGCGGATTGATGATTGCAAGCAACGTCGAAAACGTGCTGACGAATAAGGTCAATTCCACTCGCATGTTAGATCTTCCAGACCTGGGTAAGGCTGCGCGATTTGTATTGCGATATTAGCGGGAGCCTTAATTTCCCGCAGCTCGAGAGAGTATTGCTGCCATTAATCGCGCCGGGCTCTGCCCGCTTTTTGCTGCCTGGGCTCTAAGCTCGCGGTAGACGGGAGGCGGAAGCGGAACGTTGGCGATAATTAGGGTTCCTGGCGCCAGGATGTTAGCGGCGAGTTGCTGTTGCAGAATTGTTTCAAATTGGCGCATGCGATTCCATTTCTCCGCTGCCGTCATGCTCCCCATGTTTGCGACTACGGGACAATACGCCGCAATTATCACGTTCGTCAGTTCAGTGGATGAAATGTTGGGTTGCGCGAGCTGTAATTTGTTGATCAGATCGTTAATTTCGTTGGCAACATCAACATTATCCCCCGAAGTCACCAGCTTGACTTGTAGTTCGGAGAGAAGATCGGGGATGGCGGCAGCCGGGCCCATGTCCGGGCACTCGAGGCCTGCCGTGTGGCCGCGTACCGGTAGGCATACAAATGCACCGCTTAAAATGAGCGCGAGCAGAATGCGTTTCCATTGAAAACGTAGAGTTGAATTGGGCAGCGCGTCCTGGAATTCTAGTGCGGAGGCAATTGCGGTGCGTAACATTTTGCTTCTCCAGGTACTTGTTAGTGTGACTGGTAAGGCTCGTATGCGATGGCGCTATCGCAGCGGTGAATAGGAAATATGGATCACACTAGAAACCCGGCCGTTGGGATACTCGTAATGACGCTAAAAGGCCGAACTCCGATTGCTCATAACTTTCCCTCCAGACTTAAGCATGCAAGGTCGCATGAAATCGGTGATGGCAACGATCATTGCCGCAACCCTGCCGTACCGCGTAGACGCTGCGCCAAACGAGCGAGCACAAAAATAAGAATACTTGCCACTAAAAGCAGTGCCACAAACTTTCCGTGATGCGCTAGCCTCACCAGGATACCAAAATGCTCGGTGAAATAGGTGGCTGCAAGCACCCAAACTGTTACCCAAAGTACTCCTCCGAGCGCGTTGAACAGTAGGAAACGCCGCCAGGGCATTCCGAGTATCCCCGCCACGATGCCGTTGAGTTGACGCAGAATGTTGAAGAAACGGGCGAACAATACCGTCGCCGAACCATATCGCCGGAAAATACTTTCCACAGTGGCGAAGCGTGCATTGGTGAGTCCGATCTTTTCGCCATAACGCAAGATCGTTCCTCGTCCTAAGGTCCTACCAATTGCGTAGCCGATGTTGTCCCCCAATACGGCTCCGGCCGACGCGAAAATCAAAAGACCTGGTAAGGACATTTCGCCGCGCCCCGCTAGCACGGCCGCGAAAATCAGTAGCGTCTCACCGGGCACCGGCGCGCCCAGCGCCTCGATTGTAACGAGTAGGAATACGGCGAATACGCCGTAATGGTGAACGAAGCTTTCCAGGCCTGCAACAAGGTGCCCGACGTGTTCCACCGCTCCGCCTCACATCTTCTTCCAAGGGCAGCAGTTAGGGATCCCAGTTCATTATCAAACCGCCAAGTCGCTTTCAGGGGGGCGGTCTCGTCGGCTGGTTCTGCCCTGGCCAAAACCAGAAAACAACGAGAAGCAGGACACTCGCTCCCATTCCAATGATGTGGGCCCAACTTAGATTGCTGTAGTACCAAGCCGTCATCGACAGCAAAACGATCGCCCCAAGGGCGACTACTATCAGACCTAGAACAACCTTTCTTGTCGTCGTCATTAGTGGTCAGCTTGATCCTATCTATCTCATCTTTGCATCCTCGTGAACCTTACAAGGCAGCCTACGCCAAGCGAACAGACGTGGCTGCATATCTGGGAACGACCGCGGCGTAACCCTGAGGTACTGAGTGCCGAGCGATAAAGCGCTGCACGAATGTTTCCAGTCCGGCTGTGCTTTTTAAGT